>Ga0308160_10001574_pt1 | contig 31346 bp, 23 predicted proteins | sample PhyFR1_FD_201036 | JGI IMG/M metagenome (GOLD analysis project Ga0308160, IMG submission 201036) | Phyllosphere microbial communities from UC Gill Tract Community Farm, Albany, California, United States - DLSLF.R1 | ecosystem: Host-associated > Plants > Phyllosphere > Unclassified | place: USA... | reverse complement strand
CTTCGACCCTGCGCTGTCGCAGTCGGAACACGACGCCGGCAGCGCCAAGCTGTCCGCGCTGAAGGCCGGCCTGTCGAGCGTGAACCACGCCGACACCGAGGAAATCATGGCGGCCCTGGTCGACCTGGCCCTGGCCACCGTGCGCACCAACTACTTCCAGAACAGCGGCGAGAAGATCATCTTCAAGTTCGACACCAGCAACCTGGCGCTGGCGCCGGAGCCGCGTCCTTACCGCGAGATCTACGTGTTCTCGCGCCGCTTCGAAGGCGTGCACCTGCGCGGCGGCCCGGTCGCCCGCGGCGGCCTGCGCTGGTCGGACCGCATGGAAGACTACCGCACCGAAGTGCTGGGCCTGGTGAAGGCGCAGATGGTCAAGAACGCCGTCATCGTGCCGGCCGGTTCGAAAGGCGGCTTCGTGTGCAAGCAGATGCCGAAGGATGCCGCGCGTGAAGTCGTGGCTGCCGAAGGCGAAGCAGTCTACCGCCTGTTCATCTCCAGCCTGCTGGAAGTGACCGACAACCGCGAGCGCGGCGAGATCGTGCCGCCGCAGAACACCGTGCGCTACGACCAGGACGACCCTTACCTGGTGGTCGCTGCCGACAAGGGCACCGCCACCTTCTCCGACATCGCCAACGGCATCGCCGTGCAGCGCGGCTTCTGGCTGGGCGACGCGTTCGCGTCGGGCGGCTCGAACGGCTACGACCACAAGAAGATGGGCATCACCGCCAAGGGCGCATTCGAAGCCGTCAAGCGCCACTTCTACGAACTGGGCCACGACATGAGCACGACCCCGATCACCATGGTCGGCGTGGGCGACATGTCGGGCGACGTGTTCGGCAACGGCGTCCTGCTGTCGCGTCAATTGAAAGTGCTGGCCGCGTTCGACCACCGCCACATCTTCCTCGACCCGACCCCGGACGTCGCGGTGTCGTTCGCCGAACGCCAGCGCATGTTCGCGCTGCCGCGTTCGTCGTGGGAAGACTACGACAAGTCGCTGATCTCGCAGGGTGGAGGCGTGTTCCCGCGCAGCGCCCGCTCGATCGAGCTGTCGCCTGAAGTGCGCGCTGCGCTCGATATCAAGGAAACCGCGCTGGCGCCGGAAGAGCTGATGCACCGCATCCTGCTGGCGCCTGTGGACCTGTTCTACAACGGCGGCATCGGCACCTACATCAAGGCCTCGACCGAGACCCACGCACAGGTGAAGGACCGCGCCAACGACCGTATCCGCGTCAGCGGCAACGAACTGCGCTGCAAGGTGGTGTCGGAAGGCGGCAACCTGGGCGCGACCCAGGCCGGCCGTATCGAGTTCGCACTGAACGGCGGCCGCATCTTCACCGATGCGATCGACAACTCGGCCGGCGTGGATTGCTCGGACCACGAAGTGAACATCAAGATCTGGCTGGACACCGAAGTCAACCTTGGCAAGCTGCCTGAAGCCGACCGTAACCGCATCCTGAACGAGATGACCGGCGACGTCGAGAAGCTGGTCCTGCGCGACAACACCCAGCAAACCCACCTGCTGACGCGCGAAGTGCAGGCGCAGTCGAACGCCTCGACGGTCGACGCCTACGCCGCGCTGATCACCAGCCTGGAAAGCGAAGGCGCGGTGTCGCGCGAGCTGGAACAGCTGCCGACGGACGTCGAGCTGCAGCGCCGCAAGGCACAGGGCGAAGGCTTGACGGCGCCGGAACTGGCGGTCGTGGTTGCCAACGTGAAGAACCGCTTCAAGCGCATCCTGGCCGCGCTGCCGCTGACCGACGAGCCATGGGCCGACACCGTGCTGCGTCCTTACTTCCCGGCGCAACTGGTCGCGACCCGCGATCCGCTGGATCACCCGCTGGCCAACACCATCCTGGCCACCGTGCTCGCCAACGAAGCGGTGAACCGCTGCGGTCCACTGATGATTCGCGACCTGGCTGCCGAGCACCGCATCGACGACGCCGAAGTCGTGAAGGCCTGGGGCCGTGGCTGGTCGGCGCTGCAACTGGCGCCGATCTTCGACGCGCTCGACGCCGACGCGCTGAACGTGCCGCGTGACGTGTCGATCGCGGTCGATGCGCGCACCCGTGCGCTGCTGCGCGCCGTGATGGAAGGCGTGCTGTCGCTGCCGCAAGGCGCCGACGGCATGGACGAACTGTCGGCCCTGTTCAGCAACGGCGACCAGCTGCGCCAGCTGCACCACGCGAAGTCGGAAGCCGATGGCCACGCTGGCCTGAGCAAGAACTTCGTCGCTGCCTGGAAGGCGGTCGAGACCATCGAGTCGCTGGCCACCTTCCTGTTCGCCGCGGTGTCGGTGCAGCGCCCGGCCGGCATGTCGCTGGCCCAGTTCCTGCAAGTGGGCATGGCGCTGCGCGAGCGCGCCGGCATCGACACGCTGGAGCGCGGCCTGAAGCTGCCGGCCACCAGCAAGTCGCAGGAACAGCTGCGCAACTACGCGATGCAGGCACTGCGCCGCACCCAGCAGCGTCTGCTGCTGCAGGTGATCGAGCGTGCCGGCAGCGGCGATGCGCTGGCGGCCGTCGACGCGGTGGCGGCCGAGCGTGGCCTGACCGGCTACGCAGCGGTCACCGACCTCGAACAGGCGATGCTGGACGTCTGGGCGCTGTCGGAAGGCTCGAATCCTGAGCGCCTGGCGGCATAAGCGATGAGCGCACCCGACCAGGCTGCATTGCCGGACGCGGTGCGCGCGCTGGCCGAGGCCGATTTCGGCACGGTCGCGCAGCGCTTCGCGGACGCGGGGTTTGCCGTCGGGACGCCTGCCAAGGGCATCCTGACGGTGAGGGGTGGCGCTGGTACGCGGCCGGCGGTACTGCTGTCGGTCGGCGTGCACGGCGACGAGACCGGACCGATCGAAATGGCCGCGTACGTGATCGAGGCGTTGTCGCGTCAAGCGCATGCCTTGGCGGTGGACCTGATGCTCTGCGTCGGGAATATCGACGCCATCGCTGCGGGAAAACGCTTCATCGACGCCGATTTGAACCGCATGTTCAAGGCGGACCGCGGTGCGCTGGCCGGCACCTTCGAGAGCGCGCGGGCGGACGAGATCATCGCCGCCACCGATGCGTTTTTTGCCGATGCCGGTCCGGTGCGCTGGCACCTGGACCTGCACACCGCGATCCGCGCCTCGCACTATCCGATGTTCGCGATCGTGCCGGATTTGATCGCGGAGGAGCGCAAGTCGGCCTTGATTACCTGGCTGGGCGAGGCGGCGATCCAGGCCGTCATCATGAACCCGAAATCGGCCGGTACCTACAGCTACTATTCGTGCGAACACCACGGCGCCGCCGGCAGCACGGTGGAACTGGGGCGGGTCGGCACGCTGGGGCAGAACGACATGGCCCAGTTTGCGGATGCCTCGGCGGCGCTGGATGCGTTGCTGCGCGGCCTGCCGGCGCCGCCGGCCAAGGCTGCGCCGCACGTGTTCAAGGTGGCGCAGGAAGTGGTGAAGCTGTCGGATGCGTTCACCATGGGCTTCAGCAAGGAGACGCCGAACTTCGCCTCGCTCAAGCGCGGCGAGGTCATCGCCACCGATGGGGAGACGGTGTACACCGTGTTCCATGAAGAGGAGCTGGTGGTGTTTCCGAACCCTGATGTGCGGGTGGGATTGCGCGCCGGGTTGATGGTGGTGCGCGTTAGTTAAAACCGAAGCCGCGAGAGATCGCGGCTTTTTTTTATGTTCACTCCGCCCCGCCTCCCGTGGTGTTGGCAGTGGCGTCCGTAGGGTGGGCACCCTGTGCCCACGCGGAACGCCGATCATTGTTGACGCCTGATGTTGGCATGCCTACCGCATCCCGCGGGCGTCTCCCGAGCGCCCGGTTGGCTCGGCATCCATCATTAGCGCCTCGGGGCGAACATCCCCTGCCGCTGGCAAAAGGACGAACACGTAACCGCGTGGGCACGGAGTGCCCACCCTACGTCTCCATTCGCGCGGCCACACCCAGCACCCAAAATGCCGTTGCGCCTGCACAATTGAACAAGCTTCGATAGACTTTGTGCTTTGCACAAGACCGGAGCCGTCCATGAGCAGCATGCTGTTTTCTCCCTACCAACTCGGTCCGATGGCGCTGTCGAACCGCATCGCCATCGCCCCGATGTGCCAGTACTCGGCCGACGAAGGCCTGGCCACCGACTGGCACATGATCCACCTCGGCCAGCTGGCCCTGTCCGGCGCGGCGCTGTTGATCATCGAGGCCACCGCCGTCACGCCCGAGGGCCGCATTTCGCCCGACGACCTGGGCCTGTGGACCGACGCCCACCTCGACGCCCTGCAACCGGTCATCGCCGCCATCCGCCGGCATTCGCCGATCAAGGTCGCGGTGCAGCTGGCGCATGCCGGCCGCAAGGCGTCGAGCGCGGCGCCGTGGCTTGGTGGCGCCAACATCAAGCCGGATGAAGAACGCGGCTGGCAGACGGTGGCGCCATCGGCCGTGCCGCACGCCGAAGGCGAGACCGTGCCGCTGGCGCTGGACCGCGATGGCCTGCAGCGCATCAAGCAGGGCTTCGTCGATGCGGCCCGCCGCGCCGCTGCCCTGGGCCTGGACGGCATCGAGCTGCACGGCGCCCACGGCTACCTGCTGCACCAGTTCCTGTCGCCGCTGTCGAACCGGCGCGAGGACGAGTATGGCGGATCGCTGGAGAACCGCATGCGTTATCCGCTGGAAGTCTTCGACGCGGTGCTGGCAGCCGTGCCCGAAACGGTGGCCGTCGGCATGCGCATCTCGGCCACCGACTGGGTCGAGGGCGGCTGGAACCTGGAAGAAAGCGTGGTCTTCGCCAAGGCGCTCGAAGCGCGTGGCTGCCACTTCATCCACGTGTCCAGCGGCGGACTGTCGCCGCAGCAGAAGATTCCGGTCGGCGCCGGCTACCAGATCGCGTTTGCCAAGCGTATCAAGCGCGAAACGACCATGCCGACGGTCGGCGTGGGCCTGATCACCGAGCCGCAGCAGGCCGAGCACATCCTGCAGTCGGGCCAGGCCGACATGGTGGCGCTGGCGCGCGCCATGCTCTACAACCCGCGCTGGCCATGGCACGCCGCCGCCGAGCTGGGCGCCCAGGTGGCCGCGCCGCAGCAGTACTGGCGCTCGCAGCCGCACCAGTTCAAGAACCTGTTCGGCGATACGCGGCTCGGGCAACGCTGATCCGCGTCTTTGCACGTTTCGACCCGGCAAACGTGCAGTCTGTCGCAGCATGCGCGACAGCGGGGTGGGCACCATCTAGAGTCGCAACATTGGCGCTGCGGCGCTCCATCACAACAGAAAGGTCCCACCATGCGTACGTTGCTCGCCATCGCCTGTGCCGCCGCCCTCACTGCCACCCTGGGTGGCTGCATCATCGTTGCCGGCCCTCCGGGCAGCGACTACACCGTCCACACGCCGTTCAGCGGCAAGACGGTGGAAGGCGACGGCGTTGCGACGCGCGACGTGCGCAGCGTGGCGGCCCTGACCGGCCTGAACGTGGGCGGCTCGATGATCGTCGAGGTGCGGGTCGGCGCGGCGCCGTCGCTGGTGGTCGAAGGCGACAGCAACCTGGTGCGCCTGGTGCAGACCGAAACGCGCGGCTCGACCCTGCACATCGGCACCGAAGCCCGCCTGCGCAGCACCACGCCCTTGAAGGTCATCTACACCACGCCGCGCCTGACCGAATTGCGCGCCGGCGGCTCCGGGCAGGTGACCGTACGCGATTTGAAGGGCGATCCGCTGGAGGTGCGCCAGGGCGGCTCGGGCGTGACGCGCCTGGTTGGCGACGTCGCCGAACTCGAAGCCAGCGTGGCCGGTTCGGGCAAGATCGAAGCGAGCGCACTGCGCGCCGGTAGCGCCCGCATGGGCGTGAGCGGTTCCGGGCGCCTGAGCGTGGGCGAGGTGCGCGGCGAGTATGCGCGCGCCTCGGTCAGCGGCTCGGGCAGCGTGGAAGCCAGTGGCGCCGTGCAGCGCCTGAACGTGAGCGTGAGCGGCTCGGGCAGCGTCGACCTGATGAACCTCAGCAGCGAGCAGGGGGAGTTGCGCAGCAGCGGCTCGGGCGGCATTTCGGCCACCGTGCGCCAGTCGGTGGTGGCGCAGGCCAGCGGCTCGGGGCCGATCCGCGTGTACGGGCAGCCGGCGCAGCGCACGGTCAGCGGGCGTGGCGTGCAGGTGATGTAAGCGGACAGGGTGTCTCGGAAACGTATCCGATGGCCTGCGGCCTGAACCGTACGGTGGGCACGGAGTGCCCACGCGGTTACGTGCGTGGCCTTGCACTGCGTGCCGTGGAATGTCGCTCGCGCGGCATCCGGGGGCCACGATCAAACGGCTTGTGGCTCGCGGATATGGTGCGAGCGAACCATCACGGCATGTGGCCAAACAGGATACGCACGTAACCGCGTGGGCACTTTGTGGTTAAGGCCCCCGGCCTTAAACACCCCACCGTACGGGTCAGGTTTCGACCGTGCTGTCGCTTACAACAGGTGATCCAGCAACTCCGGCCCGAACACTTCGCGGTGCAGGCGCGCAGGCGGCACGCCGGCATCGAGCAGCGCCAGCCACTGCGCCTGCATGAATGTCAGAGGACCGCACACCCACACCTCGGCTGCATCGACGTCCCACTGCGGCAGGCGCGCTACCTCCATGCGCCCGGCCAGCACGCCGGCTTCGCCGTTCGTTTCCTCGTAAAAGGTCGCCACCTGCAGATTCGGCATGATCGCCTGCGCCGCCGCCACGTCCGCCTGCAGCGGATGATGCCGCGCATCGCGCGCCGCATGGGCGAAGATCACGCGGCGCCCTGGATTCACCAGCGCGATGCGGTTCAGGCTTGAGACCATCGGCGTGATGCCGACGCCGGCCGACAGCAGCACGACAGGCGCATCCGACTCGGTATCCGGCGTGAACTCGCCGAACGGGTGCGTCACCTGCAGCACGCTGCCGACCTGCACGTTGGCGTGGATCCAGTTCGACACTTCGCCGGCCGGCGAGGTGGCCAGCGCATCCTCGCGCTTGACCGAGATGCGCATGCTCTCCTTTCCAAACGCGTCGGACAGGCTGTACTGGCGCAGCTGGTGGCGACCGCCCGGCAAATCGACGGCGACGCTGACGTACTGGCCGGCCTGGAAGGGCGGCAGCGCTTGGCCATCGTCGGCCACGAAGCGGATCGACAGCACGTTGTTGCTCTCGCGTTGTACTTCCGTCACGCGCATGGGACGGGTCTGGCCCGGCTCGATGCCGGCGGTGCTGTACATTCCGGCTTCGGCGGCAATCAACAGGTTCGCCAGCGAGTTGTAGGCTTCGGCCCAGGCGGCCAGCAGCGGCGGCGTGGCGGCCTCGCCCAGGGTGGCGGAAATGGAAGCCAGCAGGTGGCGGCCGACGATCGGGTAGTGCTCGGCGCGGATGCCGACCGAGACGTGCTTGTGCACAATGCGCTTGACTACCGGCCCCAACGCTTCCGGCGTGCCGATGTTCGCGGCGTAGGCGAACACGGCCGAGGCCAGCGATTGCTGCTGCGCGCCACGTGCCTGGTTGCCCATGTTGAACAGGCGCGTCAGTTCCGGGTGCTCGCCCAGCATGTTCTTGTAGAACAGGCTGGTGATGGCGAAGCCGTGCTCGCGCAGGACCGGGACGCTGGCATCGATGTAGGGGCGGGAAGCGGCGGAGATCATGTTGTTTCCTTATTCATGCAAATGAAATGCATATTTAAAGTGTTAAAAAATGCCAGTACGCAGGCTGGCGGGGAAAATAAAGGGGCGATTGCGGAGTTGTGGTACCGCGTGGGCACAAGTGCCCACCCTACAGAACCGAGCTAACGAACAGGTGGCATGCAATGGTGGGTTCGAGAACCCACCCTACGCAATTCCTCCTGCGCCACTCCAGAACATCTTGTGCATCCGTACGATCTGCTCGCCGGTGCCGCCTTCGGTCATGCGCGCCAGCGTGTAGCGGTCCATCTCGGCGTAGAAGGCGCGCATGCCGGCTTGCAAGGCGCCGCGCAGCTGGCAGTCCAGGCTGAGGCCGCACTTCGTGCCTTCGCAGTCGACCAGTTCCTCGTCGCCTTCGAGCTCGCGCAGCACCTGGCCGACGGTGAGCAGCTGCGGGTCGGCGGCCAGGCGCAGGCCGCCGTTGCGGCCGCGCATGGCGCGCACCCAGCCGGCGCGGGCCAGGTGGCCCACGACCTTCACCAGGTGGTTCAGCGGGATGTCGAACTGCGTGGCGATCTCCGCCACCGTCACCGGGTGCGGGCGTTCGCCGGCGCGCTCGAGGTAAATCAGCACGCGCAGGCCGATGTCGGAAAAGCGGGTCAGACGCATCAGATGCCGTTCAGAAAGTAACGGGGATATTCTAGGCTGATAAATACGCATCTGCAATGCATATTTTCTTTAAACTATTTTCTCAATCACAGCAGAACAGTCCTATAATCGCGAACTTTGGCTGTCGGCATGTGCTCAGCCGTTTTCATTTTTCAGATCGCGCTCTTCGCGTGACCAAAGGACATTTCGTGAATCTGACACTGGGCCAGAAGCTGTTTCGCACCAAACCGGCTGAGCGCGCGCACGAGGACAGCCAGGCCCACGGCGGCGCCGGCCTGAACCGCACACTGGGTTTGTTCCCGCTGACCATGATCGGCGTCGGCGCCACCGTCGGCACCGGCATTTTCTTCACCATGGTGGAAGCGGTGCCGAAAGCCGGCCCGGCCGTCATCCTGTCGTTCCTGATCGCGGCCCTCACCGCCGGCCTGACGGCTTTGTGCTACGCCGAGCTGGCGGGCCGCGTGCCGGCCTCGGGCTCGTCCTACTCGTTTGCCTACGCCACCGTCGGCGAATTCGCCGCCTTCATCGTGGCGGCCTGCCTGCTGCTGGAATACGGGCTAGCGGGGAGCGCGGTGGCGATCGGCTGGTCTGACTACCTGAACAATTTCTTGCAGAACGCCTTCGGCTGGGAGATACCGGCCTCGCTGCGCTCGCCGATGTTCGTGTCGGACCACAGCAATTTGACCGTCCACTCCGGCAACTTCAACCTGCCGCCGGTGCTGCTGGTAATCATGTGCTGCATCCTGCTGATACGCGGCACCAAGGAATCGGCGACTACGAACGCCGTCATGGTCGTGATCAAGCTGGCGATCCTGGCCTTCTTCGCGGCGATTGCCTTTACCGGCTTCGACGCGAACAACTTCACGCCTTTCTTCAATACCGATAACAGCAAGGGCTTTGCCGGCATGGCCGGTGTGACCGCTGCCGCCGGCACCGTGTTCTTCTCCTTCATCGGCCTGGACACCATCGCCACCGCCGGCGAGGAAGTGAAGGACCCGCGCCGCAACGTGCCGATCGGTATCCTGGCGGCCCTGATTATCGTTACCGTGTTTTATTTGCTGGTGGCCATGGCCGCGATGGGCGCCCAGCCGGCGCACCTGTTCGAAGGCCAGCAAGCGGGCCTGTCGGTGATCCTGCAGAACGTCACGGGCCAGGCCTGGCCGGCGCTGGTGCTGTCGGCCGGCGCGGTGATTTCCGTGTTCTCGGTGACCCTGGTGACGATCTATGGCCAGACCCGCATCCTGTACGCCATCAGCCGCGACGGTTTGATTCCGAAGACCTTCCAGAAGGTGAATCCGCGCACCGGCGCGCCGGTGTCGAACACGCTGATCGTCTGCCTGGTGGTGGGCCTGGTGGCCGGCCTGGTCGACGCCACCTTCCTGTGGGACATGGTCAGCATGGGTACGCTGACCGCCTTCATCGTGGTGTCGATCGCGGTGCCGGTGATCCGCGCCAAGCAGGGCCCGGGCGCCGAGCACGGCTTCAAGGTGCCGTTCGGCCCTTACGTGATCCCGGGCCTGTCGGTGCTGGCCTGCCTCTACATCATGAAGGACTTGCCACTGGCAACCTACCGTGTGTTCATCATCTGGATGGTGGCGGCAGTGGCGACCTATTTCCTGTACAGCGTGCGGCATAGCCGGCTGAACCGGAAGAACTGACGTCCTCCCATGACAGAAACGCCGCGCCAGACGCGGCGTTTTTTTGCCCATAGGAATGATGAATATGACGAACATTGTGAAATAAGTGTTAGTCTGCGACATTCTGCACGGCTGCCGTTGACATTGTCCGTCTCGCCCGGGTTGAGATCACTATCATCAGGACGAGTATGAACGACACTCACACTACTCTCGGCAGCGCTCCTGCGCTCCTGCCTTTCCAGCGCTATGCGGCGCTCACGGCACTGGCCATTGCGGTACTGACCCTGGCGCTGATGCCGATCGCGGCCGACAAGTGGCCGGCAATTCCTGCCTTCCTGCCGGCCTACCAGAGCACCATCATCGTCGCCTACACGGTGGCCGCCTACCTGCTCTACGGCTACTTCAAGCAGACGCGCACCCATGCCGTGCTCTATCTGTGGAGCGGCTCGGTCTACACGGGGCTGATCCTGCTGGCCCAGTTCCTGTCGGTGCCGGGCGCCTTTGTGCCCGGCGAGCGCCTGCTGGGCGGCGGGCAGACCACCAGCTGGCTGTGGTTCTTCTGGCACCTGGGCGCGACCGGCATGCTGTTCTGCTACGCGCTGGCCGAGCTGCGCGCGCCGGGCCGCCGCGTGGATGACACCCGCGCCGCTTTCCTGCGCGCCCTGGGCTGGACCGGCGTCATCGTCGGCGTCACGCTGGCGTCGGTGACCGTGTTCGAGGCGGCGCTGCCGGTGGTCGACATCAACGGCGACTTCAACCGCATCACGCACAGCGGCTATGCGCCCTTCATCCAGGCCGTGATCATGGCGGCGCTGATCATGATGTGGCGCGCCACCCGTTTCCGCACGCCGATTGCAGCCTGGATCGGTGTCGCCATGGTGGCGCTCGCCTTTGACAATGCCATCACCATGGCGGGCGGCACGCGCCTGTCGGTCGGCTGGTACGTCGGCCGCCTGAATGCCCTGTTCGCCGCGCTGGTGATGCTGGGCCTGTATCTGAAAGAAATCAACCGCGTGTACCTGCGCGCCACCGAACACGCGCAATTGCTGGCCCAGGCCCATGAACGCCTGGAAAGCGAGCACGCGCGCCTGCTGAGCATGTTCGAGCAGGCTCCGGGTTTCGTCGCCATGCTCGGCAGCGACGAGTGTCACCTGCAGATCGTGAACGCGGCCTTCCGCCGCCTGGTCGGCCCGCGCGAGCTGGTCGGCAGGCCGATCCGCAAGGCGCTGCCGGAACTCGCAGGGCAGGGCTGGTTCGAGCTGATCGAGCAGGTCTGCGACAGCCGCAAGCCGCACGTCGAAAGCGGCATGAAACTGCAGCTGCAGCGCGCTGGTGGGGCCGTCGAGGAAGTGATCATCGACGTGCTGTTCCAGCCCAACCTGGGCCCGGACGGCGAGCTGGCCGGGGTCTTCATCCAGGGCCAGGACGTAACCGAGGAACACCTGGCGCGCATCGAACTCGAGCGCCACCAGAGCCACCTGGAAAGCCTGGTCCAGAAACGCACACGCTCGCTGGAAGACACCCAGAGCGCGCTCATGAACGCGCAAAAAATGGAGGCGATCGGTAAGCTGACCGGCGGCGTGGCCCATGATTTCAACAACGTGCTGCACATCATCAATGGCAACCTCGACCTGATCAAGATGTTCAGCGCCGCCAACGCCAAGGTGACCGAGCGCTGCCAGTCGGCGCAGACGGCGGTACGGCGCGGCGCCAAGCTGTCGTCGCAATTGCTGGCCTTTGCCCGCAAGCAGCCGCTGCAGCCCATCCCCGTGCGCTTGGCCGACGTGTTCGACGGCATCGATGTGCTGCTCAAGCGCGCGCTGGGCGAGCGGGTCGAGGTCGGCTTCGATTTTGCGCCGGACTTGTGGAACGTCGAGGCCGATCCGCAGCAGCTGGAAAACGTGATCCTGAACCTGGTGCTGAACGCCAGCGACGCCATGCCCGAGGGTGGCCGCTTCGTGGTGTCCGGCGTCAACAGCCCGGGCGAAGAGGGCGCTGCCGGCTTCGTGCGTTTGTCCTTCCGCGACAGCGGTACGGGCATGAGCGAGGACGTCAAGGCGCGCGCCTTCGAGCCTTTCTTCTCGACCAAGGGCGTGGGCAAGGGCAGCGGCCTGGGCCTGAGCATGGCGTATGGCTTCGTCAAGCAGAGCGGCGGCCACATCGACATCGAAAGCGCGCCCGGCCAAGGTACCACGGTGCATATCCTGTTGCCGCGTACGGGACAGGCCGCCAGCGGGCGCAAGCAGGAGCAGGCCGGGGAGGTGACGGGCGGCAGCGAGACGATCCTGGTGGTCGACGACGAAGCCGAGATCCGCGCCAACGTCGCCGCCATGCTGGGCCAGCTTGGCTACCGCGTGCTGGAAGCGGCCAGTGCCGACGCCGCCGCGCCCGTGCTCGACGCCGAGCCCCACATCGACCTGCTGTTTACCGACGTCATCATGCCGGGCACGATGAGCAGTACCGACCTGGCCGCGCATGCGCGCCTGCGCCATTCCGGCATCCGCGTCCTGTTCACCTCGGGCTACACCGAAAACGCCGTGATCCGCAACGACCGCCTGGGCGAAGGCGTGACCCTGCTCAGCAAACCGTATGCGCGCGAAGAGCTGGCGGCGGCGGTGCGCAACATGTTGTCGAACGACGCGCCGCAGGCTGTGGCTGTGGCGGCCTGAGTCTAGTCCGCCAACGGGCGTACATGGTTCAGCAGGCTGACCAGGGTCTTGCCCGGTTCTTCCCAGGGCGCCATGTGCGCCGAGCGCTCGAACCACACGGCCTGCTTCGACGGCGCTTTGACCTGCGCCAGCCAGTCCAGCGTTGGCTGGGTGGGCGTGGTGTAGTCGTGGCGGCCGAGGAACATCACCACCGGGATCGGGAAGGTCTTGACCTGTGAAAAGTCGACCTGCACGAATTCCGGCAGCAGGCGCCCGAGCGTGAACAGGCTGCCGGCGTCGATTGCCTTGACCTGCGCCGCGTCGTAGTCGGGCGAGAGCAGCGGGCCGTTGAAGTAATACGTGGAGTTGCTGCGGAACGCGCTCAGGCCGCCGTAATGCTGGGGCCATTTGCGCGCGACGATGATGCGTTCGCGCGTGATGGGCGCCGTGCCGGGGTAGGGCGCGATCGAGGCCAGCTCCTTCAGCGCTTCTGCATTCTTGTGTAGCTGCGCCTGCGCCACGGCGTATTCGTAGCTGATGCGCTCGTTCTCGCGGGTATTGATCACCTGGCCGATGCCGACGTAGGCGTGGAACAAATCGGGCCGCTTCAGCGCCGCACCCATGCCGACGATCGTCCCCCAGCTGTGCCCCACCAGGATCAGCTTGCGCTTGCCGTAGCGCTTGCGCACATATTCGGCCACCTCGATGGCGTCGTCGACATAGCGCTCGATGCGGATCGTCGGCGCGACCTTGTCCGGTGCGCTTTCCAGATAGGTCTTGCCGGCGCCGCGCTGGTCCCAGTGCACCACGGTGAAGTATTCCTCGATGGGGCGCTGGAATTCCCACATGGTCGGCGTGATCGGTGCTGCCGGGCCGCCGTGCACGAACAGGATGATGGGATTGGTCCGGTCCTGGCCGCGCACGTTGAGCCATTGGTCGATGCCGCCGATGGTGGTCTTGTACGATTCCTCGATGCCGGCCGGGGCAACGATGCGCTGCAGGTCGGCGATGGCGGCGCGGGCGTTGGCAAGTTGCTTCTCGGCTCCGCTGTCCTGGGCCAGGGCAGAGGACAAGTTAAGCAGGGCGACGCAGAACAGCAGGGCGTTCTTCATAGGGCCTCGCGGGCAAACGGTCGAGCGCACAGCATACGCCGGTGCTGGACGCGGGCGGGCACGCTTGCGACGAGCGGATGGATGGCGGGGACGAACGGTGCATTGTGCTTGCATCGCATCAATGCATGAGAAACCGTCTCCGTTAGATTGGGCTGCCCGACCTGAACCCGAATGCCCTGAACCCGACCCAGGAATCCGCATGCCCAAACGCTATCTCATCTTGCTCGGCGCACAGACCACGGCTGGCGGCACGGTCAAGACCGCGTCTTCCTTCATGTCCTATAACGGCCTGCCTTATGCGCTGGAAGGCGACCTGGTCGATTGTCCGGCATGCGGCCAGGAAGGCCAGATCCAGTGCGTCGCGCCACGCCTGGATGTCCGTTACAACGGCAGGCAATATGCGCTGGAACACGACTTGTGCCTGTGCGGCTGTAGCCCGCCGCCGCGCCTGGTGGCGAACCAGCAGCACAACTGCCAACTTGTCAGCCACGCTAGCGACGCCATCGCACTGAACCGCACCATCGTGCCTGTACCGGAATGCAAGGTCTATCCCGCGTTGCAGGACGGGAAACGGGTCGACTGTGTGCGCGTCAGCCTGCTCGACCCAGCCGCGGTATGGCTGCGCTGCCAGCACGAGGCCGAGCAATGGGTGACGGACGCGCAGAGCGGCAAGCCCTTGAGCAGACCGGACGCCATCAACCGGCGCATCAATTCGGCGTATGCCTTCCTGTAGCTGAAGGACAAGCGCTTCCAGTGGGCAGGGCTGGCCGCGTTTGCCTCGAAACAGGTGGGGTGCGGCTTGCTGCATGCATCGACCACGCTGAAGCAGGCGCATGACCGGGTGCTGGCGCATCCCGACTTCCTGGACGTCGGCAGCAGCGGAGAGGCGGTTGGGGCTTATACGATGTACGGCAAGCTGGCGCTGGGCAACCTGTCCTTGTTTCTCGATATTTATCCGCTGCACAGGTTTTATATGCTGCGCGGATATAAGGCATTGGAGAGCAGCCTGAGGTATCGGCGCGAGATCAAGGACAAAGTGCGCTGGCCGGAAGAGGCGAAGCAGCGACTTGAGTTTGGACGTCCGTTCTCTGAAATTCTCGAAGGATTCAAGGCAATTGAAGACGGCAAGATCGAGGAAAGCGTCAAGATTCTGGCGCGGCATGAGCAGGTGAGTATTCTGCAAAAGTCATCTACGACGACACGGATACGCGGTTGGTCCTGGATGCCAACCAGTTCGCCTGGGTTCATCATCTGCGTGGCGCCGCCGAGATCCAGCTCACATTGTCAGCACAATGCAAACCCTATGGAAAATTGACGAGCTGGTTTTCACGCTCGACCTCAGCACATTTATGGGATGAGAAAGACCGTATGGCCTTTGTCATCCGTACGGCAGGGCAGTTCGCCAAGCTATTGAAGGGCATCGAACGTCCCGTGATCGAACGTGCGATAGCCGAGATATACCATGGCGGAGGCATACCATGAGCCCGAAAGTTATCCGATTAGTCATTGCAGCGCTGGCTATTCTATTTGCTGCTGCTTTTATGTCGCGACCAGCTCCGCCAACGGTGCTTGTTGCGCGCATCGGCATGACGTATGACGAAGTGATCGAGCGCTCAAGCTATCCGGCATCTGCTCATGGGATGTCACCGGCTGGCGATGAACATGGATTCGGCACAATCGATGTAACGAAGCCGGCAGTGATTATCAAGTACGACGATCCACAGCACGGCTTCGAACTTCCGCCGACAAAATTCGCTGCCCTGACCTTTGGCGATTCCATCCTCAAAACTATCTCGACTTCGCCCATGCTCGAAGCGCGCCGCTTTCCAGAGGCAGTCGAAGTACTGGCGCGATTGCAGGTGGATTTCCTGGCCCGCGGTTGGGTGCCCTGGAAAGGAAACCAGAGCGTGTGGTTCGACTTGTCTCCAGCAGGACGCATAGCGCTGCACGCCGAGTTAATGCGCTATAGCCAAGCCGAGCAATGGCTGGTGGTACCGCATCGGCACGTGGGCATGATCTTCCGGATCAAGTGCGTGGACGATTGCGATGACGAGGACGACGCGCGCTTCCTGATCGATGTCGGCTTGGGGAAAGAAGTAGGAGACGGAACCCCGTGATCGCCCGGCGCATATAAAAAAGCCACGCGCCCGAAGGCGCGTGGCTTTTGACTGCCTGTACTGCTATCGAACTGAACGAATTACAGCGCGTTCATTTCCTTCAGCAGATTGTCGGCTTTATCCACGTGCTTCATGTTCCACAGGATGTAGCGCACGTCGACCTGGATGTCGCGGGTATTGGCCGCATTGAAGTCCCAGTCCGAGATGATCGAATCCAGGGTGCCGTCGAAGGCCAGGCCGATCAGCTCGCCGCGCTTGTTCAGCGCTGCCGAACCCGAGTTGCCGCCGGTGATGTCGAGCGTCGCCAGGTAGTTCACCGGCACGGTCTTCAGCGTTGGATCGACGTACTTGCCGAAATCCTTGGCCTTGATCGCGGCCAGCTGGGCTGCCGGTGCATTGAACTCGCCTTCGCCAGTGTTTTTCGCGACCACACCCTTGACGGTGGTAAACGCAGTCCAGGAGCCGGTGCCGTCGGCGCCATGGTCGCGGCCCATGATCTTGCCGAAGGTCACGCGCAGGGTGCCGTTGGCGTCTGGATACACGGCCTGGCCCTTGCTGTTCATGTAGGCGATTTTTGCCTTCATGTAGCCGCCGTAGGCCTTCTGGATTTTGCCGGAGAGTTCTTCCTCTTTGGCTTCGTCCTTCAGGTCGGCGTCATACATGGCGACGGCTGCCTTGATGAAGCTGTCGTTGCTGGCCTTGAATTCGGCAGGCGACTTCTTCAGCCAGGTCACGCGCTCTTCCTTGTTGGCCAGTTTCGAACCGGCGTAGGCCTTGTCCAGCGCGGCCTTCAGTTCGTCCTGGCTCATGCCTGCGCGGATGCCGAGGGCATCGTTGAAGGCCTTGTCCTGCTCGGCAGCTGGCTGGGCCAGGTATTTGGTCAGGAAGTTCATGACCAGCGCCTTGTCGACTTTTTCGTCGTAGGTGCGGTCCTGGCCGGTGATGACCGAGGTCACGCGCGCCATGTCGCGTTCCTGGTAGCCCGACTTGCGCTGGGCGTCCGGCTTGGTGCGCTCGTTGGCCAGGCGGTACAGGCTGCGTGCCGAGCTCAGGAAGCGCGGCTGGGCGTAACCCAGGTAGAAGCCTTGCTTGGTGTGGGCGTCGCGCTCGGCGATCAGCTTCTCGGCGGTGTCGATGTCGGCGCCGAACTGCTTTTTACGCGCGGCGTCGCTGTTCACCCATGCCTTCAGGGCAGTGTGTTCGGCGGTCTTGCGCTGCAGGAAGTCGCTCTCGCTGTACGAGGTCAGCATGCCCTTGCGGTTCTTGTAGTAGTTGTTGACGCTGGCGATCTGGCCGGCGTACTTCAGCTTGGCAGCCGGGTCGTTCTTGGTTTCGCGCTCGATGATGCCCAGCACTTCACCCGAGGCTTGCACGAAGGCCGGGTAGTTCCAGTCGAAGGTGTACTGCACTTCCGACGGCAGGCGGTGGCGGTTGGTGCGGCCAGGGTAGCCGGCAACCATGATGAAATCGCCTTCCTTCGAGCCTTCGGTGGCCAGCTTCAGGAAATGCTTCGGCACGTAAGGGACGTTGTCGGCGGCGAAGTCGGCAGCCTTGCCGTCCTTGCTCACGTAGGCGCGGTAGAAGCCGTAGTCGCCGGTGTGGCGCGGCCACATCCAGTTGTCGGTGTCGCCACCGAATTTACCCACGCCCGACGGCGGCGCGTGCACCAGGCGCACGTCGCGGATTTCCAGCTGCTTCAGGCGGTAGAACTCGAGGCCGCCGTAGTAGCTGGCCACGGTGCAGCGGTAGCCCGGGGTCTTCTCGCAGGCGGCAACCATTTCCTTCTGGTTCTTTTCGATCGCGTCGATGCGCGCCTTGCCGTTCAGCTTGGCGACTTTCTTGTCGATGATCTGGTCGGTGACGTTGGTCACTTCTTCGGTCACGAAGACGCGGCTGCCCGGGGCGGCCGGCACTTCTTCGCCCAGGGTCTTGGCCAGGAAGCCGTTCGCCAGCAGGTCGCGCTCAGGGGTCGAGTTGACGGCGACGCTGTTGTACACGCAGTGGTGGTTGGTGATGACCAGGCCCTGCGGCGACACGAAGGAAGCCGAGCAACCGCCCAGGCTCACGATGGCGCCCATCGGGAATTCGGTCAGTTTGGTCAGGGTGGCCGGATCGAGTTCCAGGCCGGCGGCTTTCAGTTGCTGGGCTACTTGTGGCAGCTGCTGCGGCATCCACATGCCTTCGTCCGCTTGTGCGGCGAAGCTGGTCAGGATGGCGAGCGAGAGAAGGGTCTTTTTCATTCGCGTGTCAGGGATGGTTATTGTGGTTGCTTCTGGTACTCCGGCTCCGCGGAGCACCCCGGAGTATGGGTACTCCACTGTTGCCGCGTCAACCACTATTTCCGTTTCGTGACACGCGGTAATGACAGCGCATTACAGCTGCGAGCCCAGCAGCGAGGCCAGTTCGCCGGCCAGTTTTTCGGTCATCGACCGGTTGCGCCAGGCCTCGAGCGTGATCGGCTTGGCGCGCTTCCAGTCGTCGTCGAAGACTTCGCGCTGGGACTTGGCAAAGGCCGGGTCCAGCAGATTCAGGTTGGCTTCGTCGTTGATGCTGAACGAGCGGTTATCGAAGTTGGTGGAACCGACCGAGACCATCATGTCGTCGACGATCAGCGCTTTTACGTGGTACATGGTTGGCTGGAATTCTGCGATCTTGATGCCGGCCTTCAGCAGCGGCTCCCAGCGCTCGCGCGAGGCCACGCGCACGAGGTCGGAATCGATGTCCTTACCGGGCGTAATGATGCGCACGTCGACGCCGCGCTTGGCGGCCGCCACCAGGGCCTTGATCGCCAGTTCGTCGGGTACGAAGTAGGAGGCCGACAGCAGGATCGACTGGCGCGCGGCCGTGATCGCCATCAAATACATCAGGTGCATGCTGGCGCTGCCGCCGGTGGGCGAGCTGGAGAACATCTGCGCGGGAATCTCGCCGCGCGCCTTGAGCGGCGGGAAATAATCGGGGCCGTCGAGGACGGTGCCGGTGGCCTTGGTCCAGTTATCGGTGAACACGGCCTGCATCTGGCCGACTACCGGGCCTTCGACGCGGAAATGGGTGTCGCGCCAGTGCTCGTCGTCCTGGGCATTGCCGCGCCACTGGTCGGCAATGCCGACGCCGCCCGTAAAGCCGACTTGCCCGTCGACGATCAGGAGTTTGCGGTGGGTGCGGTTGTTCATGCGCGCCAGCTTCCACCAGGCCGGCTTGTGGTAGCGCTGCACCTGCACGCCGGCGTCGCGCATGGTTTTCAGCGAGTCGTCGTCCATCTTGATGCTGCCGACAAAGTCGAGCATCACGTGCACCTTGACGCCGGCGCGAGCGCGCTCGGCCAGGGCATCGCGGAATTCGTGGCCGATGGTGCCGGACCAATAGATATAGGTTTCGAAGGTGATGCTGGTCTTGGCCTGGCGGATCGCATCCAGCATGGCCGGAAAGATCTGGTCGCCGTTCAACAGCACATCGACCTTGTTGCCCTCGATGATGGGCGGCCCGAGCAGCACGCCCATCGAGCGGCGGAACTGGGCGTCGTGGATATCGTACTGGCGCGTCAGCTGGGTCTCGATCTGCTTTTCGCTCGGCATGAAATTCAGGGCGAGGAAGCCGGCCAGCAGGGTGACGATGCTGGTGATCAGGACGATGGTAAGGATTCTGGCGCGCATGGGCAGTCTTGGCAAAACGTGGTAGAGCCTGGATGAATTCGGCGAAAAAAAAAACCAACGCGTGAGGGCGTTGGTTTTTTATCGATTGCTTGCCACTTTATTAGCGAACGCGGCCGCGACGCAGCAGATTCACGATGGCCAGCAGGATGACTGCACCCAGGAAGGAAACCAGCAGCGACGACACGCTGAAGTCGTCCGAATTGATGGTGCCCGAACCGAACAGTGGCGACAGCAGCCAGCCACCCAGGAAGGCGCCGACGATACCAACCACGACGTTCAGAATCATGCCTTGTTCAGCATCGGTCTTCATGACCATGCTTGCAAGCCAGCCCAGGATACCACCGACAACGATCCAGATAATGAATAGCATTTTAGTTCCTCCTCAAAGTGAAAAAATCTACCTGAGGCCAATTGTTTGAGTGGCCATGTGAAAAAGTCTACGGATTCCGCACCGAGCGGGTCGGTGCGGCAAGTAACGTTAGACGACGAATCTGGTGCGCATGTTCCAAAGCGGTGTTTGATCCTGATTCGGATGCCGGTTTAGTTGTCGCTTGGAATGTCTTGGGCAGAGTGCGTGAACGAACAGAAGGGCATAGCTCGGCAGGCATATTGTTCACGGACTGGCAACGCCTGACAGACAAGCGCGTTGCACCCCGACACCGAGTCAGACCCTTTTTGAGAGGATTCATCATGAGCTACGACACCAACAACAACCAGCAGTCGCGCATGGTCACCGGCCTGTTCCCCGATCGTGCCAGCGCCGAGCGCGCCTACGGTTCGATTTCCGACCGCGGCTATGGCCGTGACGACGTCAACCTGATGATGTCGGATTCGACCCGCAAGACCCACTTCAGCGACACCGATACTGAACTGGGCAGCAAAGCAGCCGAAGGCGCCGGCATTGGCGCAGGCATCGGCGGCACCATCGGCGCCGTGCTGGCCGGTATCGCCGCAGTCGGCACCACGCTGGTGCTGCCGGGTGTCGGCCTGGTCGTGGCGGGTCCGCTGGCAGCGGCCCTGGCCGGCGCCGGCGCCGGCGGCATCACCGGCGGCCTGATCGGTGCACTGATCGGCGCCGGCATTCCGGAAGAGCGCGCCAAGCACTATGAAGAAGGCATCCATAACGGCGGCATCCTGATGGGCGTAAACGCCCGTTCCGACGACGACGCAGCCCACATCCACCGCTCGTGGACCGAAAGCGGCGGCTCGCACGTGATCGGCGCCGGCGTCGGCGGCACGGCGGGTGCGCTGGTTGGCGCCGGCATCGGCGCGGCAGCCGGCCCGGTCGGCATGGTGGCCGGTGCGGCCATCGGCGCGGTCACCGGCGGCATCGCCGGCAAGGGCGCCGGTGAAGTCGTCAATCCGAAAACCGGCGACGATCTCGCCGAACACCACCTGGCCAAGGGCGTCGGCGCCAGCGCCGGTGCAGCCACCGGTGCGGCGATTGGCGCCGTGGGCGGCCCGATCGGCATGGCGGCAGGCGCCGTGGTCGGCGGCCTGGCAGGCGGCGCAGCTGGCCGCGGCGCCGGCGAAGTGGTCAATCCAAAAGCAACCGACGACCTGAACGACCATAACCTGGCGCAAGGCGTCGGCGGCGCCGGCGGCGCAGTGGCTGGCGCCACGGTGGGTGCAGTTGGCGGCCCGGTCGGCATGGCTGCCGGCGCCGTGATCGGCGGCCTGGCTGGCGGCGCGGCTGGCCGTGGCGTGGGCGAAGTGGCGAATTCGGCGCCTGGCGACGAACTGCACGACCATAACCTGGCCAAGGGCGTGGGCGCCGGCGGCGGCGCGGCGGCTGGCGCAACGGTGGGCGCGGTGGGTGGCCCGGTCGGCATGGTGGTTGGCGCCGGCATCGGTGCGGCAGTCGGCGGCATGGCCGGCAAGGGCGTAGGCGGCCTGGTCAATCCAGCGCATGAAGACGACTACTGGCGCAACAACTACCAGACCCAGTCGCACTACACCCCAGGCTATACCTACGACGACTACGCACCGGCCTACGCGCTGGGTTACAACGGCAAGGGCCGCTACCCAGGCAGCTACGACCAGAACGAGTCCTACCTGTCGGACGAGTGGAACAGCACCCGTGGCTCCTCGCGCCTGTCGTGGGACCACGCCAAAGTGGCCAGCCGCGCCGCATGGGACCGTGTCGAGCGCGCGATTCCAGGTGACTCGGACCGCGACGGCAAGTAATTTTTAGCAGGTCGTAAAAAAGCCCCGCTGCAGAGATGCAGTGGGGCTTTTGTTTTGGCCCGGATCGGTAGGGTGGGGTCATTGATGCCGGGGGCATCAATGACGTGCCCACGCGTAAACGATGCTCATACGCGACGCTCAATCGATGCCAACACCATGCAACCGTCACGCGTGGGCACAAGTGCCCACCCTACGAATAATGCGCTGCGCTTATTGTTTGACGGCTTCCACCTGGATCGCCAGCTTCACTTCCGGCGAGAAGCGCGGCAAACCGAAGTTCACGCCGAAATCGCTGCGCTGGAAGGTGGCCGAGGCATCGGCGCCGCAGACTTCGCGTTTCAGCATCGGGTGGTCGATGCACTTGAACTTGTTGATGGTCAGGGTCAGCGGTTTCGTCACGCCGTGCAGGGTGAACTGGCCTTCCACCGCCACCGGGGTGTCGCCGTCGAAGCGCACTTTGTTGCCCTTGAAGGTGGCGGTCGGATACTTTGCGACGTCGAAGATGTCTGGCTTGCGCGCATGCTCGTTCATCTTTTCGTGGCCGAAGTCGACGCTGTTCATGTCCACGGTGATGTCGACGCTGCCGGTCTTCGCGGCGCGATCGAGCGTGATCTTGCCCGAGGTCTTGGTGAACTTGCCGCGCCAGACCGAGATACCCATGTGATCGGCTTCGAAGCTTGGGTAAGTGTGGTTTGGCTCGATCTCGTAGGTATCGGTGGCGGCAAAGGCGAGGGTGGCGCTGGTGGCCAGGGTGGCGGCGACGAGGAACTTGAGTTTCATGTGTACATCCCTTGGTTGGGCTTAGTTAAATTACTGGCCCGCGGTGACGCGGAACTTGATGACAACTTCATCGGCGACCATGCTGGTGTCTTTCCACTCGCCTTCGCCAATGTTAAAAGCCAGCCGCTTGATCGGCAACTGGCCCTCGAAAACCTGCTGCTTGCCTGCCGTTTTCACCGTCAGGGGGAAGTTCACGTCGGCAGTCTTGCCCTTGATCGTCAGCTTGCCGGCAACATTCAGCTTGTCCGCGCCGGCCGGCCTGATCGAAGTCGAAACAAACGTCGCTTTCGGGAACTGCGCCGTATTGAACCACTCTTTCTTGGCAACCTCGCGGTTATATTCCGGGTCGCCCAGGTCCATGCTGGCGGTGCCGATGTCGACCGTGGCCTTTGCGGCTTCCGGCTTGGCGGCGTCGTAGTCGATCTGGGCGCCAAAGGTCTTGAACCTGGCCTCGACCGGCACGTTCATCTGCTTGAAGGTGGCCGAGACGCTGCTTTTGGCGAGGTCGGTCTTCAGTGGAGCAGCGTGGGCGGTAGCGGCGGTAAACAGGGCGGCAGCGAGCAGGGTGCGCAGGGGTGTCATGTGAACTCCTTATTTTGAAAAGGGCAGCATGCGCTGCATCACGCCGTCGCGGTCCAGCAGCAGGTGCTTGAACGCGGCCAGCACGTGGAGGGCCACCAGGGCCGCCAGCAGCATGTTGAGCCAGTAGTGCAGGGCGCCGAGCGCGGGCTTCAGGGCCGCATCGGCCTCGATCAGCGTGGGCAGCGGGAACAAACCGAAGTAGACGACCGGCACGCCGGCCGCCAGGCTGTAGAAATAACCGGACAGGGGCACGGCGAACATCAGCACGTAGAGCAGGCCGTGCAGGGAATGGGCGGCATGGCGCTGCCAGGCGGGCATATGGGCCGGATAAGCCGGCGGGCGCGAACGCAGGCGCCATAGCAGGCGCAGCGCGGCCAGGGCCAGTACCGTCACGCCGGCCCATTTGTGCCAGGAAAAGTAGCGCAGCTTGGTGGGCGTGAGGCCGGGAATGTCGGTCATCACCAGGCCGAGCGTGAACGTGCCAATGATGAGGACGGCGATCAGCCAGTGCAGGGCGATGGCGACGGAAGAATAACGCTGCATGGTCGATTGTCCGTGTTCGTACTGGTTAGCGCCAGACTATAACAAAAAAGCCACGCCAATGCTGGAGAGACGGTTGTTTCTTTCTGTACACTAGCATGGATTGTTAAACGTGCACAGCCGTGAAGCCGCCGAATGTAAAATCGAGGCAAGCGTGAATTTATAATTTGAACGCGGCTCCATCGTACCGTGTAAAGGAAGTCATGCACCATCCCTTGTTCTTGTTGCGTCCGCGCGCGCTGGCCGTCTGGGTCGCCATGACGCTGGGCGCGGCAATGCCGGCGATAGGCGCCACGTCCGCGCAGGCCGCCATGGCGGCGCAGGCGCTGCCGGCGCCGCAAGCCGATTTCGCCGACCTGAGCATCGAGGAGCTGGCGAACATCCAGGTCACCTCCGTCTCCAGGAAACCCGAGCGCCTGCAGGATGCGCCGGCCGCGGTATTCGTCATTACCACCGAGGACATCCGCCGCGCCGGCGCGCGCAGCCTGCCCGAGGCGCTGCGCCTGGCGCCCAACCTGCAGGTGGCGCAGATCAGCAGCTACGGCTACGCCATCAGCGCGCGCGGCCTGAACGGCAGCAACAACAGCGCACCAAATAAACTGCTGGTGATGATCGACGGCCGCTCGGTGTATGCGCCGCTGTTTTCCGGCGTGTTCTGGGACATGCAGGACGTGATGCTGGAAGACGTCGAGCGCATCGAAGTCATCAGCGGGCCGGGCGGCACGATGTGGGGCGTGAACGCGGTGAACGGCGTGATCAACATCACGACCCGCTCGGCGCGCGAGACCCAGGGCAGCCTGGCCGTGCTGGGCGCAGGCAGCGACGGCGCCGACCTGGCTTTCCGCCAGGGCGGGCGCAGCGCCGATGCCAGCTGGCGCGTGTACGGCAAGGCGCTGCACCGCTCCGCCGGCGACCTGGCCAGCGGCGCGCGCGTGAACGATGCCTGGCGCCAGGCGCAGGTCGGCTTCCGTAGCGACTGGGAGCGCGGCGCGGACAGCTTCAGCGTCAACGGCAACGTGGTGCGCGGGGAACTGGAGCAGCCGGAGCCGGGGGCGATCGCCGTCAGCGGCGCCGACCTGCGCCTGGGCGACATCCGCACCGACGGCGCCAATCTCACCGGGCGCTGGCAGCATGCACTTGCCGATGGCGGCAGCCTGGCCGTGCAGGCCTATCTCGACCACACGCGGCGCGAAGTGCCGCCCACCTTTACCGAGTCGCTGTCGATTGCCGATGTCCAGTTCCAGCACACCTTGCCGGTGTACGGCGCGCACAGCCTGGTGTGGGGCGCCAACTACCGCCACAGCTGGGACCGCGTCACGAACAGCGAAGCGATTGCTTTCCTGCCGGCGCGCGAGCAGCAGACCTGGGCCAGCCTGTTTGCCCAGGACGAGATCGCATTGCGGCCGGACCTGAACCTGACGCTCGGCGCCCGCATCGAGCGCAACGATTACACCGGCAACGAATTCCTGCCGACCGCGCGGTTGTCCTGGCGTGTCGATCCGCACCACACGCTGTGGACGGCCGTGTCGCGCACGGTGCGCGCGCCGACCCGGCTCGATGTCGACGCCTACATCCCCGGCCGCCCGCCCTACCTGCTGCAGGGCGGGCGCCAGGTGCGCTCCGAGGTGGCGCAGGTGTTCGAGCTGGGCTACCGCGGCCAGCCGCTGCCGGGGCTGTCGTATTCGGCAACGCTGTTCCATAACGACTACGACCACCTGCGCACCCAGGAAATCGATCCGACCTATACCTTCCTCACCTTTGGCAGCCTGATGAAGGGCAGGGCGACCGGCATCGAGATGTGGGGCAGCTACCAGCTGAGTCGCGCCTGGCGCCTGTCGGGCGGGTTCACCGCGCTGCACGAGCGGCTGCGCCTGAAGGCGGGCAGCAACGACGCGGCGGGGCCGGGCACGGCGGGCAAGGATCCGGAGCATACGCTGCAGTTGCGCTCGAACTACGCGTTCGACGAACGGCGCGAGCTGGAGGTGGCGCTGCGCAAGGTGGCGGCGCTCGAGAATCCTGGCGTGCCGGGATATTGGACGGTGGATGCGCGCTTCGGCTGGCGCTTGCGGCCGAACCTGGAGTTGTCGGTGGTAGGGCAGAATCTGAACGGCAGCCACGGGGAGTATGGGCCGGTGGCGACCAGGCTGGAGCTGGAAAGGCGCGTGGGCGTCAAGCTTGTGTGGACGCGTTGATGCGACGATGGGGTTCGTAGGGTGGGCTCTCGAGCCCACGCGGTGTCTCGGATGTATGTCGAAAAGCTTTCCGATGAACGGCTGCCGTGGATCTTCGCGTGTTTTGCGGCTGACCAGCGGCGCTACTGCGTGGGCACGAGTGCCCACCCTACGAAACCCGGCAAGGTTCGCTATCAGAATAAAAAAAGCCCGCGTCATCGCTGATGCAGGCTTTTATTCAGGCGGTGGGGTTCGTAGGGTGGGCTCTCGAGCCCACGCGGTGCCTCGGATGCATGTCGAAAAGCTTCCCGATGACTGGCTGCCGTGGATCTTCGCGTGTTTTGCGGCTGACCAGCGGCGCTACCGCGTGGGCACGAGTGCCCACCCTACGAAACCCGGCAAGGTTCGCGATCAGAATAAAAAAAGCCCGCGTCATCGCTGACGCAGGCTTTATTCAGGCGGTGGGGTTCGTAGGGTGGGCTCTCGAGCCCACGCGGTGCCTCGGATGCATGTCGAAAAGCTTTCCGATGAACGGCTGCCGTGGATCTTCGCGTGTTTTGCGGCTGACCAGCGGCGCTACCGCGTGGGCACGAGTGCCCACCCTACGAAACCCGGCAAGATTCGCGATCAGAATAAAAAAAGCCCGCGTCATCGCTGACGCGGGCTTTTATTCAATCACCGAAACTCAGATCGCCTTGGCCAGCTGCGCCGCAATCCCGGTGTAGTTCGCCGGCGTCATCGCCAGCAGCAGTTCTTTCGCTTCCTGCGGAATCGCCAGCTTGCCGATGAATTCCTGCAGCGCTTCACGGGTAATGCCCTTGCCGCGCGTGAGTTCCTTCAGCTGTTCGTACGGGTTCTCGATGCCGTAGCGGCGCATCACGGTCTGCACCGGCTCGGCCAGCACTTCCCAGCTGGCGTCCAGGTCCGCTGCCAGGCGGGCCGCGTTCACTTCCAGCTTGTTCAGGCCGCGCAGGCAGCTGTCGTAGGCCAGCAGGGCGTAGCCGAAGCCGACGCCGATGTTGCGCAGCACGGTCGAATCGGTGAGGTCGCGCTGCATGCGCGAGACCGGCAGCTTCTCGGCCATGTGGCGCAGCACGGCGTTCGCCAGGCCCAGGTTGCCCTCAGAATTCTCGAAGTCGATCGGATTGACCTTGTGCGGCATGGTCGACGAACCGATTTCGCCGGCCTTCAGCTTCTGCTTGAAGTAGCCCAGCGAGACATAGGTCCAGATGTCGCGGTTCAGGTCGAGCAAAATCGTGTTGGCGCGGGCAATCGCATCGAACATCTCGGCCATGTAGTCGTGCGGCTCGATCTGGATGGTGTACGGGTTGAAGCTCAAGCCCAGGCGCGATTCGATCACGTCCTTCGAGAACGCCTGCCAATCAAAACCCGGATAGGCCGACAGGTGGGCATTGTAGTTGCCGACCGCACCGTTCATCTTGCCCAGGATTTCGACGTCGGCGATGCGCTTCACGGCGCGCTGCAAACGGGCGACCACGTTGGCGAATTCCTTGCCGAGGGTCGTCGGGCTGGCGGTCTGGCCGTGGGTGCGCGAGAGCATCGGCAGCTCGGCGTTCACGTGGGCGATCTCGGTCAGCTTGCTGATCAGGCCTTGCAGGGCCGGCACGATCACGCCATCGCGCGCGGCCTTCAGCATCATGCCGTGCGAGGTGTTGTTGATGTCTTCCGAGGTGCAGCCGAAGTGGATGAATTCCGACGCCGCCACCAGCTCCGGCACGTCCTTCACCTGCTCCTTCAGCCAGTACTCGACCGCCTTCACGTCGTGATTCGTGACCGCTTCGATTTCCTTGATGCGCGCGGCATCGGCTTCGCTGAAGTCCGCCGCCATCTTGTCGAGGTGGGCGATTGCTTCAGCCGAAAACGGCTTGATCTCGTCGAAGCCGGCTTGGGCCAGGGCCTGCAGCCAGGAGATCTCGACCTTCACGCGGTGGTGCATGAAGCCGGCTTCGGACAGGATCGGGCGCAGCTTGTCGGTCTTGGCGGCGTAGCGGCCGTCGAGCGGCGACAGGGCCGACAGGGAGGAAAGTGGGGCGGTAGCGGTCATGGCGGGCGTCCGTGCAAAAACGTCGATTTTACCATTGGACTGGCCCGCGCCCCGTGTTGCAGGCATGGCGAAAGCGGCTGCCCCGGCGCTTTTCCGCGGCAGGGCCAATGTTATACTCTTATCAAATTATCCTTTCCGAGCATCCATGAAACTCATCGGTTCGACCACCAGTCCCTATGTACGCAAGGTCCGCGTCGTGATGGCGGAAAAAAAGCTCGACTATGCGTTCGCGCTCGATAACGTGTGGAGCGCCGAGACCCAGGTCCACCAGTCCAACCCGCTCGGCAAGGTGCCCTGCCTGGTGATGGAAGACGGCAGCACGCTCTACGACTCGCGCGTGATCGCCGAATACCTCGACACCCTCACGCCCGTGTGCAAGCTGCTGCCGCCGAACGGCCGTGACCGCGCCGACGCGAAAGTGTGGGAGGCGCTGGCCGACGGCGTGCTCGATGCCGCCGTGCTGGTGCGCCTGGAACGCACGCTGCGCCCGCAGGAACAGCAAAGCCCGCAGTGGATAGCGCGCCAGCTGGGCAAGGTGACGGCCGGCCTGCAGGTGATGTCCGAGAAGCTCGGCGAGGGCGCCTTCTGCATGGGGAAAAACTACTCGCTGGCCGATGTGGCCGTGGGCTGCGCGCTGGGCTGGCTGACGTTCCGCTTCCCGGAAATCGACTGGCGTGGCGAGCATCCGAACCTGGCCCGCCTGCACGACAAGCTTGCCGAGCGCGCGTCCTTCAAGGACACCGTGCCCTTCGAAGCGTGAGCGGCCCCTTGGATAAAACGGCGACCGTCGTCTTCGGCGAAGCCCTGGTCGACGACTTCGCCACCGAGCAGGTGGTGGGCGGCGCGCCCTTCAACGTCGCGCGCCACCTGGCCGCCTTCATGGCGCCCCAGCTGATGATCACCCGTGTCGGCGCAGACCGCAACGGCGAAAGCGTGCGCGCCGAATTCGAGCGCTTCGCCATGTCGCAGGCCGGCCTGCAGCGCGACGCCATCGAGGAAACCGGCCGCGTGCTGGTCGAGCGCCAGGCCAAGGGCCACCGCTTCGTGATCGTGCCGAACCAGGCCTACGACTACATCGAGCGCGAGGCGGCGCTGGCGGCCCTGGCATCGGTTGAACCATCGGCGATCTACTTCGGCACCCTGGCCCAGCGCGGCGAACGCTCGCGCGGCACGCTGCAGGCGCTGCTGTCCGCTACCGGGGCCACGCGCTTCCTCGACCTGAACCTGCGCGAAGGGCAGTATGCCGAGCGCACCGTGTTCCACGCGCTGCACGCCGCGGATATCGTGAAGGTGAACGAGGAAGAGCTGCAATCGCTGTTCGGCTGGTACTTCCAGCTCGGCCCGAACGACCCGCCGCTGGCCGCCGGCGAAACCCGCTCCGCCTGTGCCGGCCTGCTGCAGATGTTCGGCCTGCAGGCGCTGATCGTCACGCTGGGCCACCGCGGCTCGGTCTATTTCGGCAAGGATGGGACCACGGTCGACACCCGCGACACGCCGGCGCCGCCCTTCGTCATCGACACCGTGGGGGCCGGGGACGCGTTCTCGGCGATCTTCCTGCTCGGCCGCACGCGCGGCTGGCCGCTGGAACTGACGCTGGCGCGTGCCAACGAATTCGCCGGCGCCATCTGCGCCGTCACCGGCGCCGTACCGCGCGACCTGGGCTTCTACGACAAGTGGATGAGCCGCTGGCGGTAGAAACTGGCCCGGAACGGTAATTCAGGTAGGGTGGGCGCCCCGTGCCCACGCGTGAACGTTGCGCATCGTTGGCGTGCTTTAGGTTATCACCATGCATGCGTCACTACATTAAAATCCGAAGCCTTCGCCTGCACCCAGCAGCGTCGCCACGCCCAGCGCGGCAAAGATCAGCGCCGCAATCCCATGCACCAAGCCGAGCGGAATCTTGTTCGCGATCCGCTCGCCGAAGTATACCGCCGGTACGTTCGCCAGCATCATGCCGAGGGTGGTGCCGGCCACCACCGCCGCGATCTCGTGGTAGCGCGCGGCCAGCGCCACGGTGGCGACCTGCGTCTTGTCGCCCATCTCGGCGACAAAGAACGCCAGCAGGGTCGTGAAGAACACGCCGAACCTGGCCAGCGAGGCCTCGGTCTCGTCGACTTCATCGGGAATCATCGCCCACACCGCCATACCAAGGAACGAAAGCCCCAGCACCCAGCGCATCACGGATGGCCCCAGCAGCTCGCTCACCAGCGCGCCGACGGCGGCGGCAAAGGCGTGGTTCAGCAGGGTGGCGACAAAGATGCCGGCAACGATGGGCAGCGGACGGCGAAAGCGCGCGGCGAGCAGAAAGGCCAGGAGCTGCGTCTTGTCGCCGATTTCAGCGAGGCCGACGATGCCGGTAGCAACCAGGAAGGCATCCATAAAGTGGTGCGGGCAAAAGCGCGGATCATAGCAGAGTCAGACCTACCAAAGCGCGTCAATACGGGTTTGTAGGGTGGATACCTGTGTCCACGCTGTACACCATCTGAATGTCGAACAATAACGTTCGGTAGGGTGGGTTCTCGAACCCACCAGGTCTCTCCCCCACGCTTTCCCCACCGATTCGAAAGTGCTATCCTGCCCAGCGCCCGCCCGGCCACGATCCGGGCCACCAACACCACCGAGACACCATGACAACCCCTACCTTGCTGCGCGCCACCCTGTGCGCCATCCTCGGCACGGCCAGCGCCCAGGCCCTCGCGCTCGACCCCTTAAGCTACGCCAACTACGACCAGGTCCGCACCCGCGCCCTGCACATGGACCTGAAGGCCGACTTCGCGAAGAAGACCCTGTCCGGCTACGCCGAACTCTCGCTCGACTGGCTCGACAAATCCGCCCGCACCCTCGACCTCGACACCCGCGAACTGACGATCTCGAAGATCGAAGCGCAAGACGCCCAGGGCCGCTGGACCCCAGTCAAATACACCCTCGACAAATTCGACGAAGAGAAAGGCCAGGCCCTGCACGTGCAACTGGCCGCGCAGTCGCCGAAGGTGCGCATCCATTACCGCACCGCCCCCACCGCCAGCGCCCTGCAATGGCTGACGCCTGCCCAGACCCTGTCCGGCAAGCGTCCCTTCATGTTCAGCCAGTCGCAGTCGATCAACGCGCGCTCCTGGGTGCCGGTGCAGGACACGCCATCGGTACGCTTCACCTACACCGCCCGCATCGAAGCCCCAAGCGGCCTGCGCGTGGTCATGAGCGCCGATAACGACCCCAAGGCGACCGGCAAGGGCGGCTGGAAGTTCAACATGCCGCAGCCTATCCCGTCCTACCTGCTGGCCATCGGCATCGGCGAACTCGAAGCGCGCACCCTGGGCGGACGCACCGGCGTCTACGCCGAGCCGCAGCGCATGGAGGCCGCCGCCTACGAACTGGCCGACACCGAAAAGATGGTCGAAGCCGCCGAGTCGCTCTACGGCCCCTATCGCTGGGGGCGTTACGACATGCTGGTGCTGCCGCCGTCCTTCCCGATCGGCGGCATGGAAAACCCGCGCCTGACCTTCCTCACGCCGACGATGATCGCCGGCGACCGCAGCCTGGTCGACCTGATCGCCCACGAACTGGCGCACAGCTGGTCGGGCAATTTGG
>Ga0308160_10001571_pt1 | contig 31393 bp, 24 predicted proteins | sample PhyFR1_FD_201036 | JGI IMG/M metagenome (GOLD analysis project Ga0308160, IMG submission 201036) | Phyllosphere microbial communities from UC Gill Tract Community Farm, Albany, California, United States - DLSLF.R1 | ecosystem: Host-associated > Plants > Phyllosphere > Unclassified | place: USA... | reverse complement strand
CCTTCGACATGCTTGCCAACAAGACCGTCAAGGGACTGGAACAGGTGATGAACCTGAACATGGCCACCGCCCGCAGCACCATGGACAAGACGCTCGAAGCCAGCCGCGACCTGTCCCAGGCGCGCGATGCCCGCGCCGCCTTCGACGCCCTGTCGGCCCGCATGGCGCCGAACATGGGCGACAGCGCCGAGTACCGCGCCCAGCTGAAAGTCATCATCGACGACATGCAAAGCGAATTCCGCCGCGCCGCCGACGTCCACGTGGCAGAGGCAAAAAGCACGCTGTCGGCACTGATCTACGACGTGACGCAGAACGTCAAGCCCGGGTCGGAGAACGCCGTCGAAATCATCAAGGCCGCCATCGACAATGCCTTCAAGGGCTACGAGCAGGTCACCCAGGCCACGCGCGCAGCCGTCCAGAATGTCGAGGAGCAGATCGCCAAGGCGTCCTCGCTCGTCAATCCGGGGACCGACAAGCCGGCAACAAGCGAACAGGCTGGCGAGAAGCCGGCGCAATAAGCTTCACGATGCAACAGGGCGGCAGTGCCGCCCTGTTGGGGCGGCTCGCGCCGCCCTGGAATATTCTTTCACTCGAAGCTCGTCAGTGAAAGAATATTTCACCTCCCCTCTTCTTGCGGCACGATCCCCAGCAGTTCCTCGACATGGGCCAGCGCGCCCGCATCCTTCACGACCGTCTTGAGCCACAGGTGCAAGGGCTGCTCGCCCCAGCGCGCCGCCTTCTCGGCCAAGTAGGCCACCGGGCTGTGCGGTTCGGTCTGGCGGAAGAACTCGGCCACCGCGCGCAGCTGGCTCAGCGCCTGGGCGCGGCTGGAAATCGCGCCTGCGACCGCCGGGAATGCCACGGCCGCCGGCAGGATGTCCGCCGATGGCGACGCGGCCGCCACCGTTCCCGCGGCGGGTGCGGCGACGGCAGTCGCGGCCGGCGTGACGAAATGCGCCAGGTTCTGCAGCGCCGTGCGCGCGCTGCTGAAGCCCGGTCCGTCGGCCTCGAAGCGGACATCGAGCGCCGCTTCCATTTCGCCCAGCGCCGCCAGGCAGTGATTGCAGTCGTCCAGCAGCGCTTGCTGGAAGGCCCGCGAGGTGCGCCCGCGGGCCGCTTCCACGTTGGCGATCGCCTCCGCCCCATGGGCGCGCGCCGCTTCGATGTCGCGCATCGAGAAGGCCGTCCCTTCGGTCACCGGGCACTGCGCAACCAGTTGCGGCACGCGCGCCGACAGCCAGCTCAGGTTGCCGATGCGCCGCTCGAAACCGTCTTCGTCGGCCAGCGGATACAGGTCATTCCAGTAGCGCTCGCACAGGGCGGCGATGACCTGCAGGGCGTCGCCCAGCAGACGTAGGCCGCCCGTCTTGGCGCTGGCCTCGGCCAGCCAGACCGCCAGCTGCAGGTCCTTGCTGCGCGTCTCGATCAGCTCCGCGCAGCGTTTCGTCACGAACTTCCAGTCCGCTTCCTTCAGCGTCGTGACCCAGGCGCCCTGCTCGATCGAGGGATCGTCGGCTTTGCGCGCCTGGGCGATCGCGTCCAGTTCAGGGGAGAACGCGAGGTCCTCGCCGCAGGGAGAAGCCGCGCTGACGGGCTTGAGTAGTGCGTCGACAGTGAACATGTCCCCTCCGCTTATTCCACCGCTTCGATCGCGTACTTGAACTTGCCCGCCTTGGTCGCGCCGACCTTGATGCGTGCGATGGCGCCACCCTCGGCCATCTTCGCCAGCACGCTGTCGGCGATCTCGGGCAGCAGCGTCCCGTTCAGGATCATGTCGACGTTGCGCGCGCCCGAATCGACCTCGGTGCAGCGCGCCAGCACAGCATTCACCAGCGCCTCGTCGTATTCGAAGGTGGCGCCGTGGTTGTCGCGCACGCGCTGGCCGATGCGGTTCAGTTTCAGGCGGATGATATTCGCCAGCACCTCGTCGGCGATCGGATAGAAGGGTACCGTGCAGAGGCGTCCGAGGAAGGCCGGCTTGAACTGCTTCATCAGCTGAGGGCGGATCCCATCAAGCAGCTGCTCGGGCTTCGGCATCTCGGCCGGCGTCTTGTTCAGGCAAGCCTGCATCATCGTGGAAGACGCCGTATTCGAGGTCAGGATGATGATCGTGTTGCGGAAGTCGATCTGGCGGCCTTCGGCGTCGTCCAGCACGCCCTTGTCGAACACCTGGAAGATCAGCATGGGTTTTCCCAGAGGGTTTCTAATCGACACAGAAACGTCCATCTTAGGAGGTATGCCGTGCGCCCTACAGACGAAAATCAAGCAGGCTCGACAAGACCAAATCTGATGTCGTCGCGCCGCGGCGCCGGAGAAGAGAACATCCTCGCGATGCTGGAACGCGATTCGGCGCGGCGCATGGGCCCGCGCATGTCGGGCGTGCGCTTGGCCTCCTACGGCGCGGCGGCGGCGCTGGCCGGCATCCTGGTCGGCGGCATCGCCTGGCTCGCCTATGACAATCACACGAGCGCGCAGGAACTGCAGTCCGCGCACGATGCAAGCAACGTGGAGGTGGTGCCGACCATGCCGGATCCTGTCCTGCCGCCCCAGGCGCCGCCGGCGCTCGCCGCCGCGAACCCGGTCGAGGCGCCGCACCCGGCCATCATCGTCGACGAATCCGCACGCAAGCGCGACGCGACCGTCGCCAGCGCGGTGCCACCGCTGGTCATGCTGCCGCCGGAGGAAGTCAAGGGCACGAAGCCGATGCCGGCGGCCGCACCGCCCGCGCAGGACAGCGTGCAGGCCAAGCCCGCCACACCCGCCAAGCCCGAGCCGGTCCGCACGGTCGCACGGGTGGAGAAAAAAGTGGACAAGGCCCCGAAGCAGGTCAAGCGCCCGGCGAAACCGGCAAAACCGGTCCAGGCGCGCAACGCCACCGCTGCGAAAGCCAAAACGAAAGCAAAAGCAAAAGCCGACAATACCGCGCAGGCACGCAAGCCCGCCACAACGGCCGAAGCGCCGGTCGATAGCGACGTCGCCCTGATCTCGGCCATCATCCAGCACTCCGAGCGCCACCGCGGCGAAGCCGGCTGCACCGGTCCCAAGTGCCCATCGAAGCCGGCCCGTCCCTGATGTGGCAAAAAACCACGGCCGCTCATCCATGCGGCCGAAAGGGCTGGGTCTTGGCACTTCCTGAGGCTATACTGTACATAAGCACAGTTGTCGCCTCACATTATGCACAGGGTTCTGGAAAACGAGTTTTATTACCTGGATAACTTCCAGAATGTCCTCGACTGGATCGGCGGGCGCTACCGCGACCTGCTGACCGAGGAAGAGCAAGCCTTCATCGCCGCCTTCCCCACGCTGCCGCAAGCCGCACGCGCGCTGTTCGTGCGCATGGTCATGCGCAAGGGCGAGCTCTTCCGCGCCAGCAAGATGATCTACGCGGAGATCGGCTGCCCGGTCGAGGCGGCCCGCCAGCTGCTGCCCACCGGCTGGATCGCGCTCGATCCCGTGCTCAACCTCGACGAATTGTTCGAGCTGCTCGCCAAGCCGGAAATCGCGGCCGCCTTCGGCGATAACTTGCACCAAAAGAGTGCACGCAAGGCCGAGCAGCTCGAAGCCCTGCGCGAGGCCTTTGCCGAGAGCCGCGCCTTCTCCGAGTGGTATGCCGGCTGCACCGACGTCGCCTTCCGCATCCTCGTCAAGCCCCTGTGCGAACGCCTGCGCCTGATCTTCTTCGGCAATCTGCGCCAGGACTGGACCGAGTTCGTGCTGGCCGACCTCGGCCTGTTCCGCTACGAGCAGGTCGAGTTCTCGCCCGCCTCGCGCGGTTTCCGCGACCGCCGCGACATCGACCATTACCTGCACCTGCACGCCTGCCGCGAGCGTTTCGCCGAAGGGCTGGAACCGATCGAGGACGTCCTGCAGGACCTGCCGCTGCAGCCTTTCGAGAACGAGTGGCTCGAGAGCCGGCGCGAGAAATTCCTGTTCCAGGTCGGCCAGCACGTCGAGAAGCTGCAGGACTGGCCGCGCGCAATCGACATCTACACGCAGTGCGGCTATCCGGGTGCGCGCGGGCGCGCGATCCGCGTGCTGGAAAAGGCCGAGCGCTACCTCGAGGCCTGGCAGCTGCTTCAGGAAGCGGAAAGCGCGCCGGAAAACGACGCCGAGCGCCAGCACCTGGCGCGCCTCAAGCCGCGCCTGGCGCGCAAGCTCGGCCACTCGAAAGCGATCGCTCCGCGTCCGCCGGCCCCGGCCCGCCTCGACCTCTGCCTGCCTGTGCCGGGCGACGGTCCCTGGGTCGAGGGCGCCGTGCGCGACCACCTCGGCAGCGAGGCGGCGCCCGTGTTCTACGTCGAGAACATGCTGGCGAACGCCCTGTTCGGCCTGCTGTGCTGGCGCGCGATCTTCGCCGCCATTCCCGGCGCCTTCTTCCACCCCTTCCACCGCGCCCCGGCCGACCTGTACAGCCTGGACTTCCACCAGCGCCGCGCCGCCGAATTCGCCGACTGCCTGGCGCAGTGCGACGACGGCCGCTACCGCGCCACCATCCTCGCCCACTTCGAAGAAAAGGCCGGCATCTCGGCGCCTTTCGTCGCCTGGGAATACCTCGACCGCCCGCTGCTGGAACTGGCGCTCGACTGCATCCCGGCAGCGCACGTGAAGCGCTGGTGCGAACGCATCCTGGCCGACCTGAAAGCCAACCGCACCGGCTTCCCCGACCTGATCCAGTTCTTCCCGGACGAAGGCCGCTACCGCATGATCGAAGTGAAGGGCCCGGGCGACCGCCTGCAGGACAACCAGCTGCGCTGGATCGAGTACTGCGCGCAGCACGACATGCCGGTGGCGGTGTGCTACCTGCAGTGGGAGCAGGCTGCTTGAGCGAGGCCTCGTTCGTTGCGCAGGATGTCGCGCAGTATGTCGTCGCTGTGCGTGCGCTGTGTGAGTTTACGGCCAAGCGCGGCGACCTCGACCTGCGTTTCACGCCCTCGCCCACCGCCCAGGAAGGCATCGTCGGCCATGCGGTCGTCACCGCGCGCCGCGGCGAAGGCTACCAGACCGAAGTCACGCTGAGCGGCGACTACGGTCCTTTGCACGTGCGCGGCCGCGCCGACGGCTACGACCCGGAGCAGAACCTGATCGAAGAGATCAAGACCTACCGCGGCCAGCTGTCCTCGATGCCGGACAACCACCGCCACCTGCACTGGGCCCAGGTGCGCGTCTACGGCCACCTGCTGTGCGCCGCGCGCGCTCTGGACCAAGTCAACCTCGCGCTGGTGTATTACGAGATCGGCAGCGGCCTCGAGACCTCCTTGCGCGAGACGCGCAGCGCGCTCGAGTTGAAAGCCATGTTCGAGGAAGCCTGCGGCCATTTCGTGGCCTGGGCCGAACAGGAATTGCGCCACCGCGATGCGCGCGACGCGGCCCTGGGCGCGCTGCGCTTTCCCCATGCCGATTTCCGTCCGGGCCAGCGCCAGCTCGCCGAGAACGTGTTCAAGGCGAATGCGACCGGACGCTGCCTGCTGGCCCAGGCGCCGACCGGCATCGGCAAGACCATCGGCAGCCTGTTCCCGGTACTGAAGGCGGCGCCAGGCCAGCGCATCGACAAGATCTTCTTCCTCGCCGCGAAGACGCCGGGCCGCCAGCTCGCGCTCGACGCCGCCCAGGCGATTCGCGCGCATGCGCCCGCGCTGCCGCTGCGCGTGCTGGAGCTGACCGCGCGCGACAAGGCCTGCGAGCATCCGGACAAGGCCTGCCATGGCGATTCCTGCCCGCTGGCGCAAGGCTTCTACGACCGCCTCCCCGCCGCGCGCCGGGCCGCACTGGAAGTACCGGTGCTGGACCGCGCCGCGCTGCGCGAGGTCGGCCTCCGGCACGACGTCTGCCCCTACTACCTGGGCAGCGAAATGGCGCGCTGGACCGACATCGCCGTCGGCGACTACAACTATTATTTCGACGGCAGCGCCATGCTGTACGCGATGGCCCAGGCGAACGGCTGGCGCGCCAGCGTGCTGGTCGACGAAGCCCACAACATGGTCGCGCGTGCACGCTCGATGTATTCGGGCGAACTCGATCGGGTCGCCCTGCGCGCCGCCCGCGCTGCTGCGCCTCCCGTGGTGAAAAAGGCGCTTACCAAAATCGGCCGCGTCTGGGCCGAGATCGACCAGTCCGCCGGACTCCCTTACCAGGTGCTCGACGCGCCCGGCGAGAAGCTGCTCAATGCGCTCACCAACGCCACCAGCGCCATCAACGACTTCGTCGCCGAGAACCCGGGCCCGCTCGACCCGGCCCTGCAGCGCTTCCACTTCGACGCCCTGCACTTCACGCGCCTGGCCGAATCCTTTGGCGAACATTCGCTGTACGACCTCACCCGCAGCGGCAAGGATAGCGTGCTCTGCATCCGCAACGTGGTGCCGGCGCCCTTCCTCACCCCACGTTTCGAGGGGGCGCATTCGGTGACCCTGTTCTCGGCCACGCTCAGCCCCTGGCATTATTTCGCCGACCTGCTCGGCCTGCCCGCCGACACCGGCTGGGTCGACGTCGAATCGCCCTTCCACGCCGGCCAGCTGGCGGTGCACATCGCCGCCCGCATCTCGACGCGCTACCAGCACCGCAGTGCCTCGCTGGCGCCGATCGCGCACCTGATGGCCGAGCAGTACGCCCAGGCGCCGGGCAATTACCTGGCCTTCTTCAGCAGTTTCGATTACCTGGAACAGGTGGCCGACCTGTTCGCCGCGCTGCATCCGGACGTGCCGGTCTGGCGCCAGGAACGGCGCATGAGCGAGCCTGAACGTGCCGCCTTCCTCGATCGGTTCCAGCCCGAAGGACGCGGCATCGGCTTCGCGGTGCTGGGCGGCTCCTTCGGCGAAGGGATCGACCTGCCGGGCGCGCGCCTGATCGGCGCTTTCGTTGCCACCCTCGGCCTGCCGCAACTGAACCCGGTCAACGAACAGCTGCGCGCGCGCATGCAGGCGATGTTCGGCGCCGGCTACGACTACACCTATCTGTATCCGGGCCTGCAGAAGGTGGTGCAGGCGGCCGGGCGCGTGATCCGTACCGAATCTGACAAAGGCGTGGTCTACCTGATCGACGACCGCTTCGACCAGCCTGCCGTGCGCGCCCTGCTGCCGCGCTGGTGGCAGGTCGACCGGATCACGTAATCAGGCAATGCGCTCGCGCACCTTCTGGTAGCCGCTGCGGCTGACCGGCACCCGCTTGCCGTCCTTCAGGACCGCGCACCAGCTGTCCTTACTGGTCGCCTCGATGCGCTCGATCGCGCCGACGTTCACGATGTAGGAACGGTGCACGCGCAGGAACAGCGCCGGATCGAGTCCTTGCTCGAGTTCGGCCATGCGCCCGTTCTTCAAATGCGTGCGGCCACCCGCGCTGATCTGGACATAATCGTCCTGGGCCTCGATCCAGTCGATGCTGCTGCTTGGAACCACGTGCACGCGGGCGCCGTCGCGGATCAGGATGCGCTCGAGCGGCCCGTGGCGGCGGGCCGCCTCCTGCGCCACCGCCTCGACCTGCTCCGGCGGCGTCGTGCGGGATCTGGCGCTGTCCAGTGCCTGGGCCAGGCGCTCGCGGCTGAAGGGTTTCAACAGGTAATCGATCGCGCGCACTTCGAAGGCCTTCAGCGCGAACTGGTCGTAGGCCGTGACGAACACGTATTGCGTGCGCGCCCCCGCCAGCTCCACCACTTCGAAGCCGTCGAGTTTCGGCATCTGGATGTCGAGGAAGACCAGGTCCGGCTGCAGTTCGGCGATCGCCTTGACCGCCTCGAAGCCGTTCGCGCATTCGGCCACGATCTCGATCGCGGGATGCTCGGCCAGGTATTCGCGCAAGAGTGCGCGCGCCAGGAATTCGTCGTCGACGATGATGACACGCATGGTTCAGGTCTCCGCCTTGGGGTTGAGTTCGGATCTGGTCTCGATCGGCAGCGCGATGTCGACCCGGAAGCGCGCGTCAAAACGCGCCCAGTGCACGCTCGCCTCGTGCGCATAGGTCGCCAGCAGGCGCTGGCGCACGTTGGCGAGACCGATGCCGCAGCCGGCGCCGGCCGGCGCAGGAGCTTCCTCGTCGGCGTCGTTCTCGACCAGGATGCGCAGCAGCGAACCCGCGCATTCGGCAGCGATGCGCACCGTACCGCCCTCCAGGCGGTTGCCGATGCCGTGCTTGACGGCGTTCTCCACCAAGGGCTGCAGCAGCATGGGCGGCAGCAGGCACAGGCCCGCCCCTTCGCCGATCGCTTCCTCGAAGCGCAGGCGCGCACCGAAGCGCACCTGCTCGATCGCGAGAAAGGCGCGCACCAGCGCGATCTCCTCGTTCAGCGCGACCTTGCGCTGCGCATCCATGCCCAGGCTGCGGCGCAGGAAGTCGGACAGCTGCAAGGTCATGCCGCGCGCGCGGCCCGGGTCGATCGAGGTGAGCGCGCTGATGGAATTGAGGCTGTTGAACAGGAAGTGCGGATCGATCTGGGTACGCAGCATGCGCAGCTCGGCTTCCTGCGCGGCCAGCTTCATCTCCAGCTCGCGCCGCTCGAAGCTGCGCGCACGCTCGAACTCCAGGCCCAGGTAGTGGGCCACCGCGCTCAGGCCGTACAGGATGACGCCCAGCCCGAACATCAGGGCTGCGAAGGGACGTGTCATGGCCGGCATGCCCGGAACCAGGCCACGCAAGGAGTCGGCAAAGCCGCCGCCGGCCGCGGTCCAGAGCGCACTGGCACACACCGCGCTGCAGGTGAACACGCCCAGCACCGCATACAGCGGCTTGCCGGCGAGCGGATAGGCGCGGCACAGGTAATACGAGGAGAACCCGCTGGCGCAGCCGTACACCAGCGCCAGCGGCACGGCGAACAGCAGGCTGGCGCCCCAGGGCGCGTCGCCGGCCGCCACCATCAGGCCGGCCAGCAGCGCGCCCAGCAAAGCCCAGGCGGCCAGGTAGAGCGCGGTACTGCGGCGATTGCCGGGCGCCCCAATCATCAGTTGCGCACTTCCACGCCGCCCATGATCGCGTATCCGCGCACGACCAGGCGCTTGCTGTTGTCCGGCGGCGCGATCGTCTTCTCTTCGAAGCCGCCCAGGATCGGCGTGCCCTCCAGGACGATGGTCCAGTCGGGCGGTACCTTGAGCGTGACCCCGCCCCAGAAGGCGAACACGTGGATCACCGCTTCGCCGGCGATCGACGCGTCGCGCATGTCGAGCGCGCAGCCGCCCATCACCGCGGTCACTTCGCCGCCGCGAAAGTCCTTGCTGTGCACACGGCGCTCGAAGCCGCCCAGTATCGCCGTCACGTCCACGCTCCGGGCTGCACTGTCTTCGCTTTCCTGCCGGGCGTCCTTGCCGTCCATGACGGCCACGCCGAAGCGCGCCGTGGGCCGGCCGGTCGTGGCGCGGTAGACCACCATCGCGCCGACGGCAATCAGGATCAGCGGCCAGAAGGCGCGCCAGGAGAAATAGATGATCCCGAGGCGATGCAGGATCATGGTCACGCCGATGCCGATGCCGGCCAGGCCGACCAGGTAGCCGTCCGGGCTGGTGGTATCGAGCAGCTTGGCCACGCCCGCGAAAATGAAGACCATCGGCCAGAACGCCAGGGCGTCGTGGAGATCGATGATGTCGAGGTTATCGAGCAGGAACAGCAGGCCGACGGCGATCACCAGCACGCCCATCAGGACCTGGCTGGTCATGCCGCGGTTGGCGCGGCGCGCCTGGCGCGCGGCGCGGCGGTCCTCGAGGGTGTCCTTAAGCATGGTCTTTCTCCTTGGTTGCCGGGAAACGGCGCGAAATCAGCGGTGCGAGCACCAGTTGCAGGCCGGCCATCAGCAGGAACAGCGGCCAGCTGTTGCCGAAGGTGAGGCCAAAGAGTTCCTCGAATACCGCGAACAGCCACAAGCCGATGAAGATCGTCCATAGCCCGCTCCTGAATTCGCGCGCGCTCGGGTAGCCGATGGTCTGGTTGATGCCGGCCACGACCAGCAGCAGCGGCCAATAATGCCAGAACGTGGACGCATCGACGAGGTCGGCGCGGTCGAGCAGGAAGATCACGCCCAGCCCGATCAGGACCAGTCCCCACATCAATTGCTTGCGTGCTGTGTAGCTGCGTTCGGTACTCATGTCGCCCTCCGTGTTGTGATGGTGGGACGATAACGGGGAGCGGCGCGCAAGGAAAGCGCCTTTCGGCGAATGGCGGCCCGGGGTCGGCGAATGGCGAAGAAATCGGCGAACGGCGCCGCGCAAGGGTAGACGATCAGAGCGAGAGCGGATCGTTAGCGCGGGACAAAAAAAACCCGCCTTGCGGGCGGGCTATGTACGGCCAGGGAAATCAGGCGACATCAGGCAGATGCGGACAGGTTCATCGGCGGCTGGCCTTTGACCTGGTTGCGGTATTTGGCGCGCGCGGTGGCCTGCTTGACGGCCTCGCGTTCGATGTTGGTGCGGCGGATGTCGAGACGTTCGTCCTTGCCGCGGTGCTGGGCTTCGTGTTTGTTGCCGATACGTTTGGTCATGTGCTTCTCCTCTATTAAAACGATGTGCCCGGAAGTGAGATCACGACCGCCCGGTGCCGAGCTTCAGGTCCGCCGGCATCAGCATACCCCAGCCAAGCTGGCGCCGGATTTCCTCGGGCGTCGGCGGCGGCTGCGGATCGCGTGTCCGGCGCGCGAGGTATTCGCGTACCAGGTGCTTCGGTGGGTTCTTGGTCGTGGCAGACATGGGGCCTCCGCTTCCGGTTTTTATGGGCCGCCGCCATCTGGCGCCGGCCGGAATCTGGTGCCGATCCTCGAGGCGACCGGCTAACCTGTTGAGGTATTTGGCAGGCCTGCAGAACGGATTCGCTGGCGCCTCACTCACACGGCTTCATCATATCGGGTGCATAGGACATGGACCGTTAGATGCCGCACACTGGAAGCACGGATGAGCTGCCGAGTCGGCGCGTCGTGTTGTAGGACAAGGCATACACGGACGTAAAAAAGGGAGCTTGACGCTCCCTTGTCGACTACGCCACGCCGCGCAAACGGCGGCGCTTCGCGTCACTTCGCGCTGGCAGGTTCGCCCGGGCTTTCCACCAGCTTCACGGCCTCGATACTCATGCCCGATGACTTGCACATGCCTTCGCAGCCGAGATCGAAGCGCCAGCTGTGGCGCGGGCAGACCACGTTCATGTCGTCGTCGATAAGGGCATAGGCCAGGTCGCCGCCCTGGTGCGGGCAGTAGCGGTTGATTTCATATTTTTGCCCGCGGTGCTCGATGACGATCCGCTCCTTCGAGAGATTCAGGTTCTGGAGCAGCGAGGCTCGCAGGTTCGATTCGTCGGCGAAAAGGAAGATGTTGGCCACCGTGTTGTACACGTCGGGCACCCGCTGCACGCGCGCCTGCATGCTGAGCACGATGTCCTGCCAGCGGTCCGCGCCGCACATCAGCGAGAAATACTTGGTGTCGGCGGTGATGATCTCGCAGGGCGCACCCGGCTCCTGTGACTGCAACAGTTTGTTGCCCGCCAGGTCGGCCACCAGCCAGTCTTCCTCCGACGAGCCCCAGTTGAAAGCGACCGCCGGCGTATCCGGCGGCAAGGCGATGCCGGCGATCAGGTCCAGGCGGCGCTGCAGCACCTGGGCGAAGCGCTCTTTCGAGAAGCTGTCGCCAAGTTGCTGCCACACGTCGCGATGCGTGGCGCGGTAGTGCGCGAGCTCGTCAAGTGTCGGGCCGGGGATGGGCGTACGGCTGGTATCCATGGCCACGCGCTGGCCCGGGCGCGGATACACGACGTTGGCGACACCGTTCTGCGCCAGGTATTTGCCCAGCTCGTCCTGGTGGATGAAGATCGTGCCCTCGCCACTATTCAATGCCGGATCGAGGAAGGGGAAAAAGGCCGGTCCCGCGGCCGGCACGAACTGGCGCGGCGCCAGTATTTTTACGCCGGTCAGCACATTGCGCAACTTGGCGAGCACCTTCTTCCTGGCGAGCAGGCGGCGCTGGCCCTTGGGCAGGTCGAAGCACGCCGGGTGCCAGTTCGCGCCTGAAAACTGCACGCTGTAGTAATCGATCTCGCCCAGCTCGTTCTTGAGCATGCGCAGCCGGTCGAACAGCTTGCAGTCGTTCTGGTTGAAGAACGTGAGACCGGGAGCCTGTACGAACACCGCGCTGTCATGATTGATGCCGCTGTCGTCGATGAAGAGGCGCAGGCGGATGCCGTTCCCGGCAATCTCGCCTTCCGCGAGTTCGACCGTACGCAGTCCCATCCGGCCCAAGGCCTCCTGCAGGAACTTGTCCTTGTAGGCCGGTATATAGACAGTGCAGTCGGGATGGGTGGCGAACAGCGCGAGGGTCGATTGGTCGAAGTGATCCTGGTGCTCGTGCGTCAGGAAAATCGCCAGCGCCTTGCCGGCGCAGCGCGCGAGGACCTCGCTGCGCAGGTGCCCGTTTGGCGGCCACTGGTGCCAGCCGCCGAAGAATGCCCCGGTGTCGTTCAGCCATGGGTCCATCAGCAGGGCCTCGGTGTCGGTTTCAACGAGGAAGCAATTGTGCCCCCAGAATGTGAGTTCGGCGTTCATATGGGAACCGGGAGGATGAAGGTGGCCTTACACACTAGTCCCAACAAAAGCCGGGGACTTGAGCGTACATAAGCGCAGTCATGCGCCGCGGCATCCGTTTGATGACGCACAAGGCTTGCGCGCGCCCAGCTGCACGCCCTGCCATGCGCGTCCCGCTTCGCAATGAAAAAGCCCCCAAGGGCCGTCTCCGGCCCTTGGGGGCAGTTCGGGGAGCTGGGCTCCCCTGTCAACCTGCAATCCTGCCTGTCAGAACTTGTACTTCAGGTTCAGGTAGAACTGGCGGCCGATCACGTCCAGCTTTTGCTGCTCTTCTTCGCTGTAGCGATAATAGGCACGCTTGACGTTGGTCAGGTTGGTCGCGTCGAACGAGAGAATCAGGTTCGGCGAGATGTTGTAGCTGGCGTTAAAGGCCAGCGTCGTCACGGGCGCCGCCATGGTCGGTGCCGCGAACATCAGGATGCCATTGACGAGCGACTTGTTGTTCGTCGAGTTCGGCGTCGGCGCGGTCGTCGTGTTCACGTACTCGCTGCGGTAATTCGCCACCAGGCGCGCCGACAGGCGGTCGTTCTCGAAGTAGGCGCCGAGGTTGGCCGCATATTCGGACGCGCCCGTCATCGGACGGCCGTCGTCGACCTTGGTCTTGGCGCGGCTGACGTTGGAGGTGAAGCCGAAGGGCGTGTTGCCGAACGGTTGCTCATACGACAGCTCGATGCCGGCGATCTTCGCGCCCTGCTGCAGCGAGCTGTTGACGGCAAAGGTCTTCAGGATGCTGTCGCGTGGGTCGACCAGCTCGACGCTGTCCGCACCAGGCGAACCGGTCTTCGGATAGCCGTCGATCTTCGAGTAGAAGACATTCACGGCAACCATCGAGCGGCGCGCGAAATACCATGCCCACGATGCATCGACATTCTTCGCGACCATCGGCCCCAGGTTCGGGTTCGGGCCGTTGACGGTGCAACCGGTGACGAGGCAGGTGGCGCCGCTATAGCCGGCGCCCAGCAGGTTGTAGTTCTGGCGGCCAAGGGTCTTGCTGGCGCCGAAGCGCGCGATCATGTCCTTGGTCAGCTCGTAGCGCAGGTTCAGGCTCGGCAGGTAGTTGTCGAAGGTCTGGTCGGTCGGCCGCTTATAGTACACGACGCCGGCCAATGGATTGAACACGGTGTCGTCGTAGTACTGCACGCCCTCGCCCACGGTCGTCAGCGCGGTCGGAAAGGCCGGGCAAGGAATCGCCGGCTGGTTCGGTGCGGAACGGGCGCAGGCACCGGTCGGCAGCGGGATCGGGACCTGCGCATTGACGCGGGTACGGACGAAGCGCATGCCAATGTTACCCGACAGGCGATCCATTTCCAGGTTGGCCATTACGTAGGCAGCGCTCTGGCGCTCGCGCATGTCGAGTTCGCTCGCGGCGCGGCGCTCCCAGTCGGGCGAGGTCGCCTTGCTGTTGGCGGCGAAATACGCCTTCAGCGCGTCCGGGGTCAGGGTCCAGCTGGTATTGTCCCAGCCGTTAGGGCCGTCCAGCCCGGCGCCGAAATCGGATGGATACGGGATCCAGGTGTCGGCACCGGTCGGTGCATTGGTCGCCAGCACGCTGCTGCGCAGCTGCGGGAAGCGGCGTGCGCTGTCGCGGCGGTGGTCGGCGTAGCGCACGCCGGTCTCGATCGACTGGAACAAGCCTTTTTCCAGACGGTATTCGGCATCCAGTTGCAGGCTGCTTTCCTTGTCGGTGGTCTTGACGCCGGAAGCGGCGCGTCCGGTCAGGGCGAAACCGCTGCCGTCGGCGTTGCGGCCAGGGACGTTCGCACCGGTGCCGTAGTACTGCACGAAAGGCGCGTCGCGCAGGCTGCCCAGCGCGTAGGAAACGCCGGTGCCGTAGCGGGTGTAGGTCAGGCCCTGGTCGAGGCCGGTCTGGCCGACGCCGCGGGTGGTCGAGAACAGGGATTTCAGGGTCAGGTCCTGGTTGACGCGGTACTTGACGTCCAGGTCCAGGAAGGCGCTGCTCGACTTGGCGCCGTCACGGTAAGCGCCCTCGGTCTCGCCGATATACTGCGGCGGCGTGCCGGCAGGGTACAGGATGTCGGCGCTCTTGAGCACGCGCAGCTGGTCGCCGTAGAGCGTGGTTTCGTTCACGATCACAGGGTTCTTGATCTGCGCATAGACGCGCTGTCCGTTCACCGAGGTCGGCGCAGTGCCGCCCGTCGGTCCCGCTTCGCCGCGCAGCATGCTGAACATGGCGCCCGCGTTCAGGCGGCCGAAGTTGTTCGCCTTCATGCCCGAGTGGAAGCCGGTCATGGTCATGTCGAGGTCGCTGTTCGGCTTGAACTGGAGCGAGAACATGCCGCCCTTGCGGTCACGCACGCTTTCCACGAATTCGGTACTCATCGAACCCGGCAGGCGCACGCCGTTCAGGTCCGCCGCGGTATAGCCGGTACCGGCGAGCGAGGCATCGGTAATGCCGAGCATCTTGGAGGTGTCGATCACGTCCCAGCCGCTGCCGCCCGCATACGCGAAGCGCGACACGGAATCGCGGCGCACATGGCGCTTTTCGGCGAAGCCCTGGACGATGACGCCGACGGTGCCCGCTTCGTTCTTCCAGTTGACGGTGGCGTTCATGTCCGGCGCTGCGCGGCCCGGCAAGTCGGCGTAGCTGACACCCGCGCTGATGACGCCGCTCAGGCGCTCTTTCTGCGACAGCGGTTTGCGCGTCGTGACGTTGATGGTGCCGGCCAGGCCGCCGTCGACGATATTCGCCTGCGAGGTCTTGTAGACCACCGCCTGGTTCAGCACGTGCGAAGGCATCAGCGACAGGCTGGTCGAACGGCTGCTCGAGAGCTGGTCGGCAACATACCAGTCGCCACCGGAAACGGTATGGCCGTTGAAGATGATCAGGGTCATGTCGGCATTCGTCCCGCGCATCGAGACCTTTTCCGCCTCGTCGTAGTCGGTCCGCACCGCCACACCCGACAGGCGCTGCAGCGAGTCAGCCAGGTTCTTGTCCGGCATCTTGCCCACGTCTTCCGCCGTGATCACCTCGACGTTGGCGGTGGCGTTCTTCTTGACGCTCAGCGATTTCGCCATCGAGGCGCGGATACCCGTCACTTCGACCGTCTGCATCGGCGCTTCGGCGTCTGCCGTCTGCGCCATCGCCGGCAAGGCGGTCAGGCTCCACAACGCCATCGAAACGGCAGCTGCCAGGGGCTTCTGTTTGAACATGCTCTCTCTCTCCTGATATAAGTATGTGTACTGCGGCGGGCGGCGGACGAGCGCTGCCATAGTGATAGTATTAGCTATAAGTTAATTACAGGAAAATTACTTGTGATCCCGTAGCCATAACTTGAAGGAATGTTTGACTGGCACAACATCAGGTGATGGATGAACGACAAATTGTTATTGTCAAATTCCGCGTGGCCGCGTTAGCGTCTTGAAAACACCACACGGAGACCCGTTCATGCGCTTTGTTCCCCTGCTGCTCGCTGCCGCAACGCTTGGCGGCTGTGCCAGCCAGACCACCCTGTCGCCCGCCAAAACGCCGCCTGCCGCCCCGGTGGCGATCGAGAGCATCCTCCAGAAACAGATCTATCAGATGACGCCGGTCGAAGCCGGGCGCTATGTGGCCTGGGTGCACGCCGCCGAGCCCGACCTGCGGCACCGCATCGCCGCCATCGGCCGCAAGAACCTGGGCCAGCCCTACCTGCTGAACCTGCTCGGCGAGTTTCCCTTCGAAGTCCACGACGATTTGCCGATGTTCAGCCTCGAGCGCAGCGACTGCGTCGTGTTTGCGGAACACACCTATGCGATGGCCTTGTCGCGCTCATGGGAAGAGTTTTTCTGGATGCTGCAGCGCATCCGTTACCGCGACGGCGTGATCGGGGTCGCCACGCGCAACCACTACACCGAGATGGACTGGAACGTCGCCAACAACTGGCTCGTCACCGACATCAGCGCCGAGCTGGCGGGACCGGACGGGCCGAGCTACGGGATGCGGGTCGACCGCGCGCGCTTCCTCAAAACGCGCCACAACACCGAACGCGACATTCCGGTCGAAACCAGCCGCCAGAGCTATGTGCCGAAGGAACAGGTCGCGGCCATCGCAGGCCAGCTGCGCGAAGGCGATTTCGTGAACGTGATCTCGACCCGCGACGGCGAGCACTGGGCGTCGCACGTCGGCCTGGTGGTGCTCGGGCCGAATGGCGAGCGCCACTTCCTGCATTCGCAGGAACCGAAGGTACGCGAGGAAAGCTTCGAATCCTTCATTGCCCGCGCCGCCGAGCGCGAGGCGCGCAATGCACGCGAAGGCAAGAACGGCCAGCGCCTGGCCGGCTTCAAGTTCCTGCGCCTGAACGACAACATCGTGGTGCCGCCCATGGCACCGCAGCCCCGTCCGGGTACCTGAACCACCATGCTGCGCGGCGCCTCCCACAGGCGTCCTTAGCCTGCCGCCTTTCTCCTTCGCTGCCGCCCCTGTGCGGCAGCGCCTCTTTGTAGCTGGCGCTGCTCCCGCCCTTCCCCTCCACGTACGCCTTTGACGCGCCCCGGTGTCACGGCCAGCTTCTTCTTGCCGCGCAATTGCTCCTTAATTTATTCCAAGCGGAAATCTATTGCCGATCGGATGGCGATTTATTTCCAAATTACATTTCCTAAATTAAATAAACAGCCTGTTTCGTTTTAATTCGCAATTCGCGGTTGAGCAGGGTCAAACTCAGCAATCCGGCTGAAGCAGATAATAATTTTACTCAACAATCATAGTCGTTTTGTAACGGATTATATTTTCCCAGAGATCATTTCCGACAAAATCTTTTTATCTCCTTCCGCTTTTTATTTCATTACGCACTGCCATTTCACGCGCCGCCTTTAGCGATCCCATTGCAATCACCCGACGAGTAACGCGCATCATGCCAACCTTATCGAACCGTGTATTAAGCCAGTTTTGCGCCGCAATGGTATCGCTGCACCGGACTACCAAAATAGCGCTGATGGTCTGTATCGACCTGGTCGCATTGCCATTATGTTTTCTGATCGCGATGCTATTGCGCGGCGGCGACATGAAACTCGCATCTCATTATGGCCCTGCCTCCTACCTGATCGTCGCACTGGTAACCATCGCCGCTTTTTCGATGTCCGACCTGTATCGCGCGGTGATTCGCTTTATCGACGGCCGCTTATTGAGCGCGACCGGATTGGCGCTCGGGATCGCAGTCTTATGCGCCTATGTCGTGCTGTTCGCGATTAACGACGCGATGTTTCCACGCAGTGCGCTGGCGATTTACTGGTTCATCGTCTTTTCCTATGTCGTCACCTCGCGCATCGGCATGCGTAATTTTCTGCGCAATCACAGCACGCGCCGGCCGGCCTCGGATGCGGTCGCCATTTACGGCGCCGGCGAAGCGGGCGCGCGCCTCGCACAAACCATGCGCAACAGCGATGAATACCGCCCGGTCTGCTTTTTCGACGACAAGCGCGCCCTGAACGACCGCACCATCGCCGGGCTGCGCGTGTTCCACACCGACCGCCTGGCCGACCTGGTCAGCGCACACGGGATCCGCACCGTCGTCATCGCGGTGCCCGGCATGCCGCCGGAACGCCTGCGCGACATCATGCAGCGCCTTGCCGGTGCCGGTGTCACCACCAAGATTCTGAGCCGGCTGGTCGACCTGGCTGACGACCGGACCCGTCCCCGCGATTCGATCCGCGAACTGAAATTCGAGGACCTGCTCGGCCGCCCGCCGGTACCGCCGCGGCTCGACCTGTTCGCCCGCTGCGTCCGCGGCAAGACGGTGCTCGTCACCGGGGCCGGCGGCTCCATCGGTAGCGAACTGTGCCGCCAGATCGTCACGCTCGGTCCGACCCGCCTGCATCTGCTCGACCATTCCGAATTCGCGTTGTACACGATCCGCCAGGAACTCAGCACCCGCTTCCCCGACCTGCGCATCGACGCCCACCTCGGCTCGGTCTGCAATGCCGACCTGGTCGAGCGCATCCTGTCCAGCGGCCACGTCGACACGGTCTACCACGCCGCCGCCTACAAGCACGTGCCGCTGGTCGAAACCAACATCGTCGAGGGCCTGCGCAACAACGTGCTGGGCGCCCAGGTCATCGCCGCCGCCTGCGCCACCCACCAGGTCGAAACCTGCGTCCTGATCTCGAGCGACAAGGCGGTACGCCCGACCAACATCATGGGCGCCAGCAAGCGTATCGCTGAACTGATCTTCCAGGCGGCAGCCGCCAAGCACGACGGGCGGACGACCTTCTGCATGGTCCGCTTCGGCAATGTGCTCGGCTCGTCGGGCTCGGTCATTCCCCTGTTCCAGCGCCAGATCGCACGTGGCGGCCCCCTGACCATCACCCACCCCGACGTCTCGCGCTACTTCATGCTGATTCCCGAGGCGGCCCAGCTGGTCATCCAGGCCGGCGCCATGGCCAAGGGCGGCGACGTCTTCGTCCTCGACATGGGCGAACCGGTACGCATCGTCGAACTGGCGCGGACGCTGCTGGCCATGTCCGGCCTGACCGAGAAGACGTCGCAGCACCCGGAAGGCGACATCGAAGTGAAGTTCGTGGGCCTGTTCCCGGGCGAAAAGCTGCACGAGGAACTGCTGACCGACGGCACCGTGTTCCCCAGCGAACACCCGCGCATCATGCGCATGAAGGAAAACGCCCTGCGTCCGAGCGTGCTCGAAACCTGCATCACCTGCCTGATGATGGCCTGCGAAACGCACGAACGCGGCATGATCGAATCGATGGTCAAGGCCATCGTGAGCGAATACACACCCCAGCTTCCGGCCAGCACACCGGCGCAAGCCCCCGAACCCGAACTCGAATCGGGCAAGGCAAGGCTGAGTCTCATCCACAAATTCGTGCCCTTCCGCATCTAGCGGCACCGCCCCTTCTCCACCCACCCACCACTTAAGTTGGCGAGGAACACATGCGCGACGAACAACAATCGGCCCACCTGCAGCAGCTCACTGCCAAACTGCGCGACCGCACCGCGGTCATTGGCATCATCGGACTCGGCTACAGGGTGTTGAAATGCCCTTTCAGGTCCGCCGCCGGCTCGTCGACGGCGTTCAGGCTGGGCCGCGGATCGAAGGGCATGCTCAGGATCGGCGGATTATGCGCCACATGGGCCATCGGGAGGTGGTCGGTTGGCTTGGTCATAGCTTGTCTCCGATACTCACGGGCGGGTGGTGACGCCGACCGCGGAGGTGAGCGCGCCAGGGAACAGCAGGCTGAGATGACGGTTCCAGTTCGCCAGTGGCGAAGCGGCGACGTAGACCACGTCTTTCGGGCGCAGCTCGAAGGACTCGGCCATGGCAAGCGAGCCCGTCAACCGGGCGTCGAGCTGGAACACACGTGTGCGTTCGGGCGTCTTGCGTACGACGTAGATCTGGCGCGCGTCGCCGCTCAGCGGACTGATGCCACCCGTCTCGCCCAGCGCCTCGTTCAGCGTGAGACGTCCGTTGTGCATCGTCAGCGCCCGCGGCTGGACGACTTCGCCCGAGACGAAGACCTTGCTTTCGTCGCGCGAGTGCACGCGCACGACGTCGCCCGGTGCCAGCATGATGTTGCCCGGGTTGATGCCTTTCTGGACCAGGTCGCGCAGGTTGATGCTGTAGCGCGTCTCGCCCCGCTCGAGCGCGATGCGGCTCTGGTCGGCAGTGGGCAGCAGGCCACCGGCGCGGTTCAGGGCCTCGACCAGGGTCATCGGGATGTCGTTGATCGCCTGCAGGCCGGGCTGCTTGACTTCGCCGTCGATGTAGACCCGCTTGCTGCGGTAGGCCTGCACGCGTAGCGTGATGTCCGGGTTGGCGATGTAGCGCGCCAGCTTTTGCGTCAGCAGCGCGCGCGCCGCTTCCTCGGTCAGGCCTTCGACCGGCAGCAGGCCGGCGAAGGGAAACTGGATGCGGCCCTGGTGGTCGACCACGAAGCCCGGCTGCGGCGCGTTGGAGTTGCTGTTGGCCCCGGTGCCATTGGCATCGGCCGCGGCGGTGGCCGCCGTTACGCCGCCGCCCGCCAGCTCGGGATGGTCCCAGACGACGATGGCGAGCACGTCGCCGCGCCCGATGGTGTAAGGCGGCGGATGCGGCACCATCAGCCGCGAGAGGTTCTGCTCGCCCTGCTGTGCATTGACCCGCTTCTCGGCCGCGATCAGCTCTTCGGTGATCATCTCGGTCGGCGGCGCGGGCTCGGCGTTGCCCTTGCTGTCCTGTGCATGGAACTGCATGCCGGTGGTGCAGCCGGCCAGCAGGAATGCGGTTGCCACGGCGGCTAAGCGCCAACGCAAAATTTCTGTTGGAAAATTCATGACATGGCCTGTGAAATGGACTGTCGTTCTATTGCTGACTAACTCAGCGTACGGCGTTCATCACAGGCGGCTTTGCTGCATATCAAACGGCTGACTCAGGCGAGGCAGGTACGGACAGGCGAAGATCGCTTCACCGGTGCATTATTGCTGTCGGTAAAATTAGCAGCGGCTAACGCACTTCCTCGAGCAGTTTCAGGTTCTCGGCAAACAGCCAGATGCGGCGGATTTCGATCACGTCGAAACGGGCGGCCACCGCCGGCGGAAAGGCAGCGTAGCGGGCATTCAGGCGCACGATGCGGCGCACGGCCTCGTCGAGATCGGCGCGGCCGCTCGAGCGTACGATCGTCACATCGTCGACGCTGCCGTCGCTGCGCAAGGCCACGCTGACGAGCGGATCGGCACGCCCCGGCCCGCCTGCCACCTGCATCCGGATCTGCGCGGCATTGCGTTCGATCTTCTGGCGGAAGCTGTCCACGTACAGGCGCAGCGGCACGTCGCGTTCCAGCGTGTCGACCACGCGTCGCCGTCCCTCCGCCATCTGCTGGGCGGGCCGCAGCGCCGCCGGCGGCGTGGCGGGAAGCTCGATGCCGCGCAGCAGTTCGCGCGCCCTGCCGGCGAAGCCGGGACCGTCGAGGGCGCCGCGCGGCAGGGTGCCGCCCCCGGCGCCCGCACCGTTTCCGGGCGCGCCGGCAGGCATATCGGCCAGGCCGGTCCCTTGCGCCACCTGGCGCGCATGCTCGGCCTGAGCTGCCTGCCGACGCGCCTGTTGCATGGCTTGTTGCCGTGCCAGTTCATCCTGCATGGCCTGGGCGGCGGCCTGCTCCGCGCGTTGGCGGCGTGCGCGTTCCTCTTCCTCCTGTTGGCGGGCCAGCTGCTGGGCGCGCTGGCGTGCCGCTTCCGCTGCGCGTTGCCGGGCCGTCTCCTCGGCCAGCTGCAGTGCCGCCCGTTCGCGTTCGGCCGCCACACGCCGCGCCTCCTCCTCGGCAGCCAGCCGCCCGGCCTCGCGCACGGCCGCCTCGCGCGCCTGCTTTTGCGCGAGCGCGCGCTGCGCAGCCAATTCCCTGGCACGGGCCGCCTCCTGCGCCACGCGTTCCTGCCTGTCGCGCTCCTGGCGCAATTGTTCTTCCTGCAGGCGGTGCGCCTGTTCCTGCTCCGCCTGCGCCTGCCGTTGCAGGGCTGCCGCACGCTCTTCGGCCAGCCGCAGCTCCTGCGCCCGTTCCTCTTCCACCAGACGCTGCCGCTCGGCCTCCTCCCGCGCGCGCTGCGCGGCTTCCTCGGCCGCGACCAGATCCGCTTCGGGTTCGGCCGCCTCGGGCTCCACTTTGACGGGCTCAGGCGCCTCCGGCACCGGCTCGAGCGGGACTTCGGCAAGCGGCACCTTGAAGGCGGCATCCGGATTGTCGTTCTGCACGATTACCGGCGTCGACACGGGTTCGCGCGCCGGCGGTTTCCTCACAGGCACAGGCTTGCGTCGCCGGGCCGGCCTGGTCTGGGCCTGTTGCGACGGTGGCGGCGCCATCGGCACAGGATCGAACAGGCGGAAACCGGATGCGGGTGCATGCGCAGGTACGGGCTCGGCCGCAGACGCCGCAGCAGGCGCCGCATCGGCCGGCGCAGGAAGCGCCTCAGGCAGCGTCGCCGGCGGCGGCAAGGGCGCCAGGCTGACCGCGATCGGCCCCGCGCCGCCCGCGCGCATGCCGGACAGCCCGAAGCCGATCGACAGGATCAGCGCATGCGCCAGCAGCGACAGCAGCAGGCCGAACACCATCCGGCGATTGGCAAGGTCGTGCGCGGATGGCTGTACGGTCGGCATGCTGGCGGCGGGCCCGGTATTGTTGAGTTGACAGCATAACGTGTTCCGAGCGAGCGCGTGCGCACGCCAGCAGCTGCCGTGGCGGTATGCCATACTGGTAGTGCTCTGACCGTAATGGAGGCAGCCGATGCACGCAGGTTTCATTTTCGCGACCGGGATCGAGAACAGCGCCCCGACCATCGAAGGTGGTCGCCTGCGCATGGACGAGCTGGAGAAATGCGGACACTACAAGCACTGGAGGCTCGACTTCGACCTGGTCCAGGAACTCGGCCTGCGGGTGCTGCGCTACGGTCCGCCCCTGCACCGTACCTGGCTCGGTCCTGAACGTTATGACTGGGAGTTCGCGGACCTTGCCTTCGCCGACCTGCATCGGCGTAACATCGCGCCCATTGTCGACCTCTGCCACTTCGGCGTGCCCGACTGGATCGGCAATTTCCAGAACCCCGACTTCCCCGAACTGTTCGCCGGCTATGCGGGCGCCTTTGCGCAGCGCTACCCCTGGGTGCAGATGTACACGCCAATCAACGAGATGTGGATCTGCGCCGTGTTCTCGACCCTTTATGGCTGGTGGAACGAGCAGCTGCGCACCGATGCCGCCTTCGTGACCGCGATCAAGCACCTGGTCAAGGCCAACATCCTGGCCATGCATGCGATCCTGAAAGTGCGTCCCGACGCCCTGTTCATCCAGAGCGAATCGACCGAATACTTCCATGCCGAATCGCCCGACGCCATCGGTCCGGCCGAGATCAACAACGCGCGCCGCTTCCTTGCCCTCGACCTGAATTACGGCCGGCGCGTCGATTCCGACATGTACGAGTACCTGCTCGACAACGGGATGCAGCGGGAGGAATACCATTTCTTCCTGCAGCACAACCTGAAGCATCACTGCATCATGGGCAATGACTATTACCAGACCAACGAGCATTACGTCTCGGCCGACGGCATGACACGCGCGGCCGGTGAAATCTTCGGTTATGCGGTCATCACCCACCAGTACTACAACCGCTACCGCCTGCCGGTGATGCACACCGAAACGAATCTGTGCCAGGGGCCGGCCGGCGACGAGGCCGTGTACTGGCTGAAGAAGGAATGGGCAAATGTCTTGCGGGTGCGCAACAACGGCGTGCCCCTGATCGGCTTCACCTGGTATTCGTTGACCGACCAGGTCGACTGGGACAGCGCGCTGCGGGTGAACGCCGGCAACGTCAATGCCCTCGGCCTGTTCGATCTCGAGCGCAGGATCCGCCCCGTCGGTGTCGCCTACCGCGAACTGGTGAAGGCCTGGGAAGCCGTGCTACCCACCAAGAGCATCTGCCTGCAGGTGCCGGTCGTGATGCCGCACGAGTTCGGTGGCGAAATCACCTCGATCGACCCCGAATCGCCGGCGAGCGGCGCGATCCAGGGCTAAGAGCTTCTAACGCCCTCAGGCTCGCCGCTCAGCGCTTGCGCGGCGTGAAGGTGTAGGTATCGCCGTGCGCCAGGTAGACGACGTTGTCCTCGAGCCCCGCCGCCTTGACCTCGCGCGCGAACTCGGCGAGCGGCGACTTGAACACGTCGTAATCGTTGTAGTGGATCGGAATGGTTTTCTTCGGTTTCACGATCTGCATCATCTGCACCCCGTCCTTGCCGTCCATCGTCACCTTGAACACGCCCAGGATGCGGGTGCCGCCCAGGTGCAGCATGGCTAGATCGATGCCGGGGAAGCGCTGCGGAATGGTGCGGATGTCGTCGTAGACCAGGGTGTCGCCGCTGATGTACATCCGGTAATCGGGCGTGTCGGGCTGGGCACCGAAGTCGAGCACGCTACCCATGACCTTCGGCAGCAGCACCGAGACCCCGGCCGCGCCATGGCGTCCGGGCACCGAGGTGATGCGCAGGCGCGTCTCGCCCTTGCTCACCTCCAGCTTGTCCCATTCGCTCAGGGCGAAACGCTGCTGGAAGCCGAGGCGCTTGAGCTTTTCGCCGGCTTCGCGCGTGGTCACGATTGGCGTGTTGCGGTTCAGGCGTTCCTGCACCAGCTTGTCGAAATGGTCCTCGTGCATGTGCGACAGGATCACCAGGTCGATCGGCGGCAGCTTGTCGAATTCGATGGCGGGATTGGTCTGGCGCTGGGAAGTCAGGCCATAGCCGAGATGCACGTGGTCGCCCTTGTGCAGGAAGTTGGGGTCGGTCAGGATGGTCAGGCCCTGGTAGCGGATCAGGACGGTTGCCGTGCCGATGAACTGGACCGTGCCGTCCTGGGCTGCCGCGGCGGCCGGCTCGCCGGCGGGCAGCTTGAGCGTATAGGTGTCGCCTTGCGGCGTGTTCGCCTGCGGCTGGTTTTCGGCCTGGACGAACCCGGCGGCCAACATCCCGAACGCAGCCAGCAGGAAAGCAGGCCCCAGCAATCGATGAACACGCATACACACTCCGTAAATGGACGCGTCCGCAGACTGCGGACAGCAGATTGCGGCGACGTTATCATAAAGACCATGCCGACGGCGTTCGTTTCCAGACAGACAAGAGCGTAGCGGCGGCGCCTCTCCCATGCATATGTTCCCCCGGACAAGGCGCGGCGCTATACTTGGGCGGCTTTGCCACTTCATCAACTTACAAGCACACCTATGTCCCTGTCCCGCCGTCCGCTTCTCCGTGCCCTCCCCGCCCTGCTCGGCCTGTCGCTGGCCTTGCCGCTCTTTGCTGCGCCGGTCCCCGCTGAAGTCGCGCCCGTGCTCGAGCGCATTTCGGCCGCCTCGATGCGCGGCAACCTGTCCTTCCTGGCCTCCGACGCGCTCGGCGGCCGCGGCACGCCCTCGCCGGGACTCGACATCGCTGCCGAATTCATCGCCGCGCAGTTTCGCGTGGCCGGCCTCGAGCCCCTGGGCGACGACGGCTACTTCCAGACGGCCGACTGGAACCTGATCGATCCGAAGCGCGCCAAGAATCCGCCTACCCCTTCGGCCGCGCCTGCGGCACCGGTCAAGGTGCGCAACGTGGTCGGCATCCTGCACGGCTCGGACCCGGTGCTGAAGGACAGCTATATTCTGGTCACGGCCCACTACGATCACCTCGGCACCAGGACCGGTCCGGGCGACGTCATCTTCAACGGCGCCAACGACGACGGCAGCGGGACGGTCTCGGTGATCGAACTGGCCAAGGCCTTCGGGGCGCACAAGACGCGTCCCAAGCGCAGCATCGTCTTTATGACCGTCTTCGGCGAGGAACACGGCCTGGTCGGCTCGCGCTACTACGGGGCCCATCCGCTGGTGCCGATCGAAAAGACGATCGCCGGCATCAACCTGGAACAGGTCGGCCGCACCGACGACAATGAAGGCGCGCAAGTACGTGCCTTCGGCGTCACCGGCTTTGACTTTTCCGACGTCGGCGCGATCCTGAAAAGCGCCGGCGACGACACGGGCATCCGCGTCTGGAAGCATCCGGTCAACAGCGACAAGTATTTCGCGCACAGCGACAACCAGGCACTGGCCGACCAGGGCATCCCTTCGCACACGGTGAGCGTGGCCTACGGCTTCCCTGACTACCACGGCGCGGGCGACCACTGGGACAAGATCGATTACGAGAACATGGCCGCAGTCGACCGCACCGTTGCGCTGGCAATCTGGACGATCGCCAACGGCGCGGACACGCCGAAGTGGAATTCGAAGAACCCGAAGGCAAGCAAGTACCTGGGTATCTGGCAAGGCCGCAACACCAAATAAGTTTTCAGGGGCGCCGCCGGCGCCCTTGCCGTTTCCCCGCCGTGTCGGGGACCGGATTTGTAACAGTTTGTTCGAACTGCGAACTGGCTAACATATCGATGTCACATTTGCGCCCACAATCGACCTCATGAACAGCGGAGGCCCGATGAGCACAGTACGACATACATTCAAAACGACCGTTCCGGCTTCCTCCGAGGAAGTCTGGGCCTGGTCAACCTCGATCAAGGGCATCAAGGCCGAGATGTGGCCTGTCCTCAAAATCACTTTCCCGAAAGGCATGACCCATATCGGCGAAGACACCACGCTGGACAAGCCGCTGTGCCGCTGCCAGTTCCTGCTGCTCGGGCTATTCCCGATCGACATGTCGAAGCTGACCTTCGCCGAACTCGAGCCCGGCCGCCGTTTCGTCGAGCAATCCCCGCTGCTCTCGATGCGCTCCTGGCGCCACGAACGCATCGTCACGCCGACGGCGGGCGGCACCCTGGTCACCGACAACCTCACCTTCAAGCCGCGCGTGGCGGGCCCGATCGTCGGCTGGTTCGTGAAAAAATTCTTCGAGCACCGGCACGCGGTGCTGGCAAAGTCCTTCGGCACGGTGGCAACGAAGACGGCGCCGGGCCATGTGGTCTGAATAAGAACGGGAGAATGTATTGGCCTGCCCAGCTGGGTTCGAACCAGCGACCCTCAGCTTAGAAGGCTGATGCTCTATCCAACTGAGCTATGGGCAGAGAGACGTCAAGGAATCCTGACGCGGAAATGAAAACGGACCGTCGAAGACGGCCCGTTCGTAATGCTTGGTCGGAGTACAAGGATTCGAACCTTGGACCCCCTGGTCCCAAACCAGGTGCGCTACCGGGCTGCGCTACACTCCGAATGCTTTGATGATACTCGCCGGAGCGCGGCGCGTCAATGCAAGGAGAGCAATAGTCGGTTGCAGCCAGGGCTGAGCGTCAGGCCGCGAGCTTGTCGGCGATGCGGCGCGCCATGCTGTCGGCCATGGCGGCATCCTTCGCCTCGACCATCACGCGGATCAGCGGTTCGGTGCCCGAAGCGCGGATCAGCACGCGGCCGTTGTCGCCCAGCTCGCGCTCGACGGCTTCCTTTTCCGCAACCATGGCGCTGTCCTTGGTCCAGTCGAAACCGGGCGTGACGCGCTTGTTGATCAGGGTTTGCGGGTACAGGGTCAGCTCGGCGCAGCAGGCTTCCAGCGACTTGTTGCTGCGTTTCAAGGCCGACAACACCTGCAGGGCCGAGACGATGCCGTCGCCCGTGGTGTGCTTGTCGAGCGCCAGCAGGTGGCCCGAGCCCTCGCCGCCCAGGATCCAGCCGCGTTCCTGCATGACTTCCAGCACGTAACGGTCGCCGACCTTGGCGCGGGCGAAGCCGATGCCGAGTTCCTTGAACGCCACTTCCAGTGCCATGTTCGTCATCAGGGTGCCGACGGCGCCATCCACCTGGCCGGTCGACATGCGGTCGCGCACCATCAGGTACAGCAGCTCATCGCCGTTGTAGACCCGGCCATTGGCGTCGACCATGATCAGGCGGTCGGCGTCGCCGTCGAGCGCGATGCCGAGGTCGGCCTTGTGCTCGACCACCGCGGCGGACAGCGCTTTCGGTGCGGTGGCGCCGAAGCCGGCATTGATGTTGAAACCGTCGGGGGTAGCACCGATCGACACGACTTCGGCGCCCAGTTCGTGGAACACGTGCGGGGCGATGGCGTAGGCGGCGCCGTGGGCGCTGTCGACGACGATCTTCAGGCCGCGCAGGTCGAGTTCGTTCGGGAAGGTGCTCTTGCAGAATTCGATGTAGCGGCCCTGGGCGTCGCGCAGGCGCGTCGCACGGCCCAGCTTGTCGGATGGTACGCAATCCATCGGCTGGTCGATTGCCTCTTCGATGGACAGCTCGACGCTGTCCGGCAGCTTGGTGCCGTGCGCCGAGAAGAACTTGATGCCGTTGTCCTGGAACGGATTGTGCGAGGCGGAAATCACGACGCCGGCCTGCAGGCGCAGCGCGCGGGTCAGGTAGGCGATCGCCGGGGTCGGCATCGGGCCGGCCAGCATCACGTCCACGCCGGCGGCGGAGAAGCCCGCTTCCAGCGCGGCTTCCAGCATGTAGCCGGAAATGCGGGTGTCCTTGCCGATCAACACGGTCGGACGGCTGCCTGCGGCATAGTCCTTGGCCAGCACCTTGCCGGCGGCGTAGCCGAGGCGCATCACGAAGTCAGGGGTAATCGGTGCCACGCCAACCTGACCGCGAACGCCATCTGTACCAAAATATTTGCGTGCCATGCTTCTTCTCTTTATTGTCAGTTTAATCAATAGTGGCCGCGCGCCAGACTTTCAGCGCATCGACCGTCTCTGCTACATCATGTACCCGCAGGATTTTAGCGCCATGCGCAAAAGCAGCCAACGCGCCAGCAATGCTACCAGGCAAGCGTCCTTCGACAGGACGGCCGGTGACCGCCCCGATCATCGATTTGCGCGACAAGCCGATCAGGACCGGGAAGCCGAGTTCCTCTTCGATGCGGCGCGTTGCACGCAATAAAGCGTAGTTGTGCTCGACCGTCTTGCCGAAGCCCAGGCCCGGATCGACGCAGATACGCTCGCGCTCGATACCGGCCGCCAGCAGCGCATCGATGCGTTCGCGCAGGAAGGCGATTACCTCCGCCACTACGTCCTCGTACTGCGGCTCGGCCTGCATGTCCTGTGGCGTGCCCTGCATGTGCATGATGCACAGGCCGCAGTCGCTGTCCTTGACGGCCTCGATCGCGCCCGGTGCCCGGAAGCCATTGATGTCGTTGATCATGTCGGCGCCGGCGATGATGGCCTCGCGCATGACCTGGGGCTTGCAGGTGTCGACCGACAAAGCCCGCCCTACTTCCTGCAGCGCATAGATCGCCGGCATCACGCGGCGCAGTTCTTCCTCGACCGGGACGCTCGGTGAGCCGGGACGGGTCGATTCGCCGCCGATGTCGATCAGGTCGACGCCGTCGCGCACCATCTCCTCGGCCCGCGAAATGGCGAACTCGAGCGTGCCATAACGGCCGCCATCGGAAAAGGAATCGGGCGTGACATTCAGGATGCCCATGACGAGGGGGCGCTGTTCCAGCCGGAAGCTGAAACGGCCGCATTGCAAGAGGTGACGCATAGTAAAAACGGGAAAGTGGAAAGACAGCGGAACGACGCCTGTTAACGAGCAAAAGACATCCAAATGGATGTCTTTTGCAGGGAGGTGCTAGGCGATCAAGCGCAAGATCGAGTCAAACTGCGATCAGGCCGGTGCCGTGGCGTTGGTGGCGACGCCGCCCGAACCGCTGTCGCCAGGCGGCGTGCGCTTGGTCAGCAGGCCGGCTTTTGGCGGACGCGGCTCGCGGCCGGCCATGATGTCGTTGATCTGCTCGGAATCGATGGTTTCCCACTCGAGCAGGGCCTTGGTCATCATTTCGACCTTCTCGCGATTCTCTTCCAACAGGCGCCGCGACAGCGCGTACTGGGTATCGAGGATGGCGCGGATCTCGGCGTCGACCTTTTGCTGGGTCGCTTCCGAAATGGTCTTGGTGGCGCCGCCGAAGAAGCCTTCGTTCTCGCTGTCTTCGTAGACCATCACGCCCATGCTTTCCGACATGCCGAAACGGGTCACCATCGAGCGCGCCAGCTTGGTCGCACGGGCGAAGTCGTTCGAGGCACCGGTCGACATCTGGCCGACAAAGATCTCTTCGGCGATACGGCCGCCGAACAGGATCGAGATTTCTTCCAGCATCTTGTCCTTGTAGCCGGACAGGTTGTCGTGCTCAGGCAGCTGCCAGGTCAGGCCCAGCGCAAAGCCGCGCGGCATGATCGTAACCTTGTGCACCGGATCGGCCTTCGGCAGCAGCTTGGCGACGACCGCGTGGCCCGACTCGTGGTAAGCCGTATTGCGGCGCTCTTCCTCGCGCATGACCATCGACTTGCGCTCCGGACCCATGTAGATCTTGTCTTTCGCGTCTTCGAAGTCGCCCATTTCGACCAGGCGCTTGTTGCGGCGCGCGGCGAACAGGGCCGCCTCGTTGACCAGGTTGGCCAGGTCCGCGCCCGAGAAACCAGGGGTACCGCGAGCCAGGATGTCGGCCTTGACGTCGGCGCCGATCGGCACCTTGCGCATGTGGACGTTCAGGATCTGTTCGCGGCCGCGGATGTCCGGCAGGCCCACCATCACCTGGCGGTCGAAACGGCCCGGGCGCAGCAGCGCCTTGTCCAGCACGTCGGCGCGGTTGGTTGCGGCGATCACGATCACACCCGAGGTGGCTTCGAAGCCGTCCATTTCGACCAGCAGCTGGTTCAGCGTCTGTTCGCGTTCGTCGTTACCGCCGCCCATGCCGGCGCCGCGGTGGCGGCCGACGGCATCGATCTCGTCGATGAAGATGATGCAAGGCGAGTGTTTCTTGGCGTTCTCGAACATGTCGCGCACGCGGGACGCGCCCACGCCGACGAACATCTCGACGAAGTCGGAACCCGAGATCGAGAAGAACGGCACTTTCGCTTCGCCGGCGATCGCACGCGCCAGCAGGGTCTTGCCGGTACCCGGAGGACCGACCATCAGCACGCCGCGCGGAATGCGGCCGCCCAGTTTCTGGAACTTGGTCGGGTCTTTCAGGAAGTCGACGATCTCGCTGACTTCCTCCTTCGCTTCGTCGCAACCGGCGACGTCGGCGAAGGTGACGCTGTTGTTGGTTTCATCGAGCATGCGCGCCTTCGACTTGCCGAAGGAGAAAGCGCCGCCCTTGCCGCCACCCTGCATCTGGCGCATGAAGAAAACCCAGACGCCGATCAGGAGCAGCATCGGGAACCAGGAGATGAAGATCTGTTGCAGGAAGGACGGCTCTTCCGGCGGCTTGACGTCGAAGCGCACGCCGTTTTCGCGCAGGTCGCCAATCAGGCCGCGGTCGAGGACGGTCGACGTGGCGCGCACCTTGGTGTCGTCGGTGCGCGTGGCGGTCACGTTCAGGCCTTCGATCACGACGTCCTTGACGCGGCGCGCTTTCACATCGTCGAGCAGCTCGGAATAAGCGATGGTCTTGCTGCCACCGGCAGGGCTATGGTTGTCGAACTGCT
>Ga0308160_10001570_pt1 | contig 31405 bp, 27 predicted proteins | sample PhyFR1_FD_201036 | JGI IMG/M metagenome (GOLD analysis project Ga0308160, IMG submission 201036) | Phyllosphere microbial communities from UC Gill Tract Community Farm, Albany, California, United States - DLSLF.R1 | ecosystem: Host-associated > Plants > Phyllosphere > Unclassified | place: USA... | reverse complement strand
CCACGCCCTTGTCCGCCAGCAGCGCCTGCACCCGCGCGGCGACGTGCGCGCCGACCCGGTTGTTGACCTGGCGCGCGGTGTGGATCAGGTCCGGGTGGTAGCCCATGCTCTCGGACTTGTGCAGCAGGTAGTACGGATCCACGCCGATGCAGTGACCGCCGACCAGCCCGGGGCGGAACGGCAGGAAGTTCCATTTGGTACCGGCGGCTTCCAGCACGTCCTGGGTATCGATGCCGAGGCGGTCGAAGATCAGCGCCAGTTCGTTGACCAGGGCGATGTTCACGTCGCGCTGGATGTTCTCCACCACCTTCGCCGCCTCGGCCACGCGGATCGACGGCGCGCGCCAGGTGCCGGCGCCGATGATGCTCGCGTACAGCGCATCGACCGCGTCGGCGGCCGCGGCGCTGGAGCCGGAGGTGATCTTGCGGATGTCGGCCAGGCGCCGCTGGCGATCGCCCGGGTTGACCCGCTCGGGGCTGTAGCCGCAGTGGAAGTCTTCGTTGAAACGCAGGCCCGAACCCTGTTCCAGCAGCGGCACGCAGACCTCTTCGGTGGTGCCCGGATACACCGTGGATTCGTAGATCACCAGGTCGCCGCGCTTGAGCACGCCGGCGAGCAGTTCGCTGGCCTGGCGCAGCGGTTGCAGGTCGGGCTGTTCGTAGGCGTCGATCGGGGTCGGCACGGTGACGACATAGACGTTGCGGTCGCGCAGCGCGGCGGCATCGTCGCTGTAGCGCAGGTGCACGCCGGCGCGCAGTTCGTCCGGTTCCATTTCCAGGGTCTGGTCGTGGCCATCGCGCAGTTGCGCCACGCGTTGCGCATCGATGTCGTAGCCGAGCGTGTCGTAGCGCGCGCCGAACGCCACCGCCAGCGGCAAGCCGACATAGCCCAAGCCGATGACGCCGATGCGCAGTTGCGCGGGATCGAACACGATAGCGACGGGCATGCCGTTCCTTTCAGGGCGCCGCGGCGGCGGTGCGAGCCGGCGCCGCGGGTGGTCGCGGAAGTGCGGATGTCCGCGGCGCGGACCCGCCGCCATGGTAAGCGCCGCGGCGGCGCGCTCCAAGCGGGGCTGGACGTCTTGCAAGCCGCGTTCCCGCCGCATACGCGGCATTGAGCATGTCGCGACTCTTGCCACCGCCACGACACCAGTGTGACCTGGTCTTTACGCGGCGCGTCTTAGTGTATGGAAACGGTTCCGCGCAAACACCGGAACGGCCCTTATCCCATATGCCCCCAACCCAACAGGAGAACTCGCCGTGAGCCATGCTCCGAGCTTGCTCGTGGATGTCGAAGCCGAACTGGCGCATTGGAAGATGCTGCACGGGGAAGGCAAGCTGGGCCCGCAGTCCTTCAGCGAGCATGCGCGTCTGATCAAGATGGCCTGCGACGTATTCCTGCAGTTGCCGCGCGAGTCCAATGCGGTGCGCATCCAGCGCCTGCGCCAACGCTACGATGCCGAGCATCCGTGGCCGCGCATCGCCTGGAGCGACGCCGAGGCCTTGGTGCTGGGCTGCTGGGCCAGGCTGGACGGTTCGGAGCGGCACGATATTTATCCCGATCCGACCCCTGCCCCCGCCTGACATCTGGAGACACGCATGACCAGCACCTCCAATCGCGAGAACGCGCACAGTTCCCAGCAGCGCAGCCAGACGCCCGACAAGCTGCACAACGACGATGCGCAGTGGAAGGACCGCGACCAGCCCGACAGCGATCCCGAACGCAATCACGCCGATCCGGAACGCGATTACCCGCGGCCGGACGGCAGCGAATAGCGCAGGAAACAAACCGCGCCGCCCTCGGTGGCGCCACCCACTCCACCCACTCAGCGCAGGCTCGACCCGCGCACGATGCAACGCCCACTCAGCACCACCTTGCGCATCGGCAGGGTCGGTGCGTTCAGCCGTTCCAGCAGCAGTGACATCGCGGTGCGGCCCATGTCCTCCACCGGCTGTTCGATCACGGTGATGCCCGGCTCGACCAGGTCGGTCCAGCTCTCGTTGTCGAAGCCGGCCAGCGCCAGATCCTGCGGAATGCGCAGGCCGGCGCCGCGCGCGGCCTTCAGCGCGCCCATCAGCAACAGGCTGTTGCTGGCCACCAGCGCCTCGGGGCGCTCGGGCTGCGCCAGCCACGCCTGTACCTCGGCGGTCGCCGCCTCCGCGCTCGGCGCCACCTCGCGGTAGCTCGGTGCCAGGCCATGCGCCTGCATCGCCGCCAGGTAACCGTCGCGGCGCTCGGCGGCGGTGCTGCTGGTCTTGCCGAACAACCCGCCGATGCGGCGGAAACCACGCTCGGCCAAGTGCTCGATCAGGCTCGCCATCGCCGCGGCGTTGTCCAGTACCACGCTGTCGTGCACCCCGGCCTTGCCGGCACGGTCGAGCAGCACCACCGGGTAATCGAAGTTCAATTTCGGCAATTGGCTCTGGGTAGTGCGGGTCGGCGCGAAGATCAGGCCGCTGACCCGCTCCTCCTGCATCAGTTGCAGGTACAGCGCCTCGCGCTGCGGATCCTCGTCGGTATTGCACAGGATCACCCGCATGCCGGCGCGGTAGGCCACCTCCTCGACCGCGCCGATCGCCGCGGTGAAGAACGGGTTGCGGATGTCGGCCACGATCAGCCCGACGATCCCCGAATGCTGCGAGCGCAGCCGCCGCGCCATCAGGTTCGGCCGGTAGCCGGTCTCGCGCACCGCCGCCTCGACCCGCGCCCGCACGTCCTCGCTGACCGGACCGTGGCCCAGCGCCCGCGACACGGTCGAGGTCGAGACCCCGGCCACCCGCGCCACGTCGTGAATGCTGACCGTCACTGGCAACGTTCCCGCAAAATTCCCACTGCAACCCCCTTCCAAGTGGCCAAATCCGATAGTAGCACCGGGATTTCCCGAATAAATTGTGCAGTGCACATTGACGCGGGAGTGGGAACGTTCCCACACTGCGCCCACTCGCCGCCCCAGCCCTTCGAAGGATGCCCCGCGTGACCCAGACGAATCCCCCCGTATTGGTCGCCAGCGAACTGGTCCGCGTCAACGTCCAGGTCCGCGACAAGGCCGACGCCATCGCCCAGGCCGCGCAGCTGCTGGTCGCCGCCGGCTGCGTGCCGCCGGCCTACGCGGCCAGCATGTTGCGCCGCGAGGCGCTGGCCAACACCTTCCTCGGCCACGGCGTGGCGATCCCGCACTGCACCGGCGAGGACCGCCACCTGGTCCAGCGCGACGGCATCGCGGTGCTGCAGATCCGCGACGGCGTGGAGTGGAATCCCGGCCAGACCACCCACCTGGTGGTCGCCATCGCCGCGCAGTCCGATACCCACATCACCCTGCTGCGGCGCCTGACCCGGCTGATCCAGGACCAGCCGCGGCTGGACGCGCTGTTCGCCAGCGACGACCCGCAGGCGATCGTCGACGCGCTGAGCCAGGATGCGGTCGCGGCGGCAAGCGGAAAGCCGGTCGCCGACCTCGGCGAGCGCTTCGACTGGACCGTCGCCTACCCCACCGGCCTGCATGCGCGTCCGGCCACGCGCTGGGTGGAAACCGCGCGCGGTTTCGCCGCCCGGATCCAGGTGCGCGCCGGCGAGCAGACCGGCGATGCCAAGAACCTGGTGTCGCTGCTGCAGTTGGGCCTGCATGCCGGCGACACGGTGACCATCTCGGCCGAAGGCCAGGACGCGGTTGCCGCGCTGGCGCGGCTGCGCAGCGTCATCGACGGCCTGACCGCGCAGGAGAAAGCCGATGCGCAGGCCGCGGCGCAGCGCCGCGCCGCCCCGGTGAGCGGCTGGACCCCGCCGCAGGCGCAGCCGGCCATCGTCGGCATCGGCGCCAGCCCCGGCCTGGCGATCGGCGTGGTGCACAAGCTGGCCGGCAACGACGGCCCGGTGCCGGACGCGCCGGTGCCGCTCAGCGACGGCGGCGCGCTGCTGCACGACGCCTTGCTGCGCACCCGCCAGCAACTGCAGGCGATCGAGGACGACACCCGGCGCCGGCTCGGCGCCGGCGACGCGGCGATCTTCCGCGCCCAGGCCGAACTGCTCAACGACACCGACCTGATCACCCTGGCCTGCCAGCTGATGGTCGAAGGCCACGGCGTGGCCTGGTCCTGGCAGCAGGCGGTCGAGCGCATGGCCAACAAGCTGTCGGCGCTGGGCAACGCGGTGCTGGCCGGACGCGCCAGCGACCTGCGCGACGTCGGCCGCCGGGTGCTGACCCAGATCGATCCGAGCTTGGCCAGCGGCAGCCTGGAACACCTGCCCGACCGCCCGTGCATCCTGCTTGCCAGCGACCTGTCGCCGTCGGACACCGCGCATCTGGACACCAGCCGCGTGCTCGGCCTGGCCACCGCGCTGGGCGGGCCGACCTCGCATACCGCGATCCTGTCGCGCACCCTGGGCCTGCCGGCGCTGGTCGCCGGCGGTGCCGACCTGCTCGACCTGGACGACGGCGCCACCGTCATCGTCGACGGCAACAGCGGCCGTTTGTACCTGGCGCCGTCGGAGGCCGACCTGGCCTCCGCCCGCGCCTACATCGAAGAACAGCGCCAGCTGCGCGAACGCGAGGCCGAGCAGCGCAACCAGCCGGCGCAGACCCAGGACGGCCACCGCGTCGAGATCGGCGCCAACGTCAACCTGCCCGATCAGGTGCCGATGGCGCTGGCGCAGGGCGCCGAAAGCGTCGGCCTGATGCGTACCGAATTCCTGTTCCTGGAGCGCGGCAGCACACCGAGCGAGGACGAGCAGTACGACACCTATATGGCGATGGCCAAGGCGCTGGACGGACGTTCGCTGATCGTGCGCGCGCTGGACATCGGTGGCGACAAGCAGGTCGCGCACCTGAACCTGCCGCGCGAGGACAACCCGTTCCTCGGCGTGCGCGGCGCGCGCCTGCTGCTGCGCCGCGCCGACCTGCTGCAACCGCAGCTGCGCGCGCTGTACCGCGCGGCCAGGGACGGCGCCAAGCTGGCGATCATGTTCCCGATGATCACCTCGGCATCGGAGATCGTCGCGCTGCGCGCCGCGTGCGAACGCCTGCGCGCCGAGCTGGACGCGCCGGAAGTGCCGCTGGGGATCATGATCGAAGTGCCGGCGGCGGCGATCCAGGCCGACGCGCTGGCGCGGCATGCCGACTTCTTCTCGATCGGTACCAACGACCTGACCCAGTACACGCTGGCGATCGACCGGCAGAACCCGGACCTGGCCGCCGAGGCCGACAGCCTGCACCCGGCGGTGCTGCGCCTGATCCGCACCACCGTCGAAGGCGCCGCGCGCCACGGGCGCTGGGTCGGCGTGTGCGGCGGCCTGGCCGGCGATGCGTTCGGCGCGGCGCTGCTGACCGGACTGGGCGTGCACGAGCTGTCGATGACCCCCAACGACGTGCCGGCGGTGAAGGCGCGCCTGCGCGGCAGCCGCCTGGACGCGCTGCAGGCCTTGGCCCTGCAGGCGCTGGACTGCGAGAGCGCGGCCGACGTGCGCGCGCTGGACGGAGCCGGCGCATGAGCGTGCAGGCGGTCAGCGTCAGCCTGAACCCGGCGATCGACCTGACCGTGGCGATCGACCGGCTGCAGCCCGGCCAGGTGCATCGCGCCAGCAGCGCGCACGCCATCGCCGGCGGCAAGGGCATCAACGTCGCCGCCTGCCTGGCCGATGCCGGCATCGCCACGGCTGCGCTCGGCGTGCTCGGCGCCGGCAACGCACACCTGTTCGAAACCCTGTTCGCCACGCGCGGCATCGACGACCGTTGCCTGCGCGTGCCCGGCGATACCCGCACCAACCTCAAGCTGGTCGCCGCCGACAGCGGCGCCACCACCGACATCAACCTGCCCGGGCTGCCGCTGGGCGCGGCCGAGTTGCACGCAGTTGGCGTGCGCCTGGCGGAGTTGCTGCGCCCGGGCCTGCCGGTGGTGCTGACCGGCAGCCTGCCGGCCGGCCTGGCCGAGGACAGCTGGCGCACGCTGCAGGCGCAGGCTGCCGTGGCCGGCGCGCGGGTGCTGCTGGACACCAGCGGCGCACCGCTGCGCGAAGCGCTGGCCGCGCCGCGCGCGCAGCTGCCGTTCGCGATCAAGCCCAATCGCCACGAACTGGAAGACTGGGCCGGCACGCCGCTGCACGACACCGCCGAGGTGCTGGCCGCCGCGCGCGCGCTGCTGGCCAGCGGCATCGCCCTGGTGGTGGTGTCGCTGGGCACCGACGGCGCGCTATTCGTGCGCGGCGAGCAGGCGCTGCTGGCGCATCCGCCGCAGCTGGCCGGCGGTAGCAGCGTCGGTGCCGGCGATGCGATGGTCGCCGGCCTTGTCGCCGCACTGCTGGCCGAGGCCGACCTGGCGACCTGCGCACGCCAGGCCACCGCCTTCGCCGTGGCCACGCTCGGCAGCGGCGCCGCGCGCCAGCTGCCGCGCGACCAGGTCGCCGGCATCGCCGCCGCGGTGCGCATCGAGGCGCTGCAATGAACGCCTCGTCGACCCCCATGTCTTCGAACCGAATGTCATCGAACCGCACGCCGCCGCCATCGCGCGCGGCGTCCCCCTGCGTCCATCGGGAGCAAGCATGAATCCTATCTTCGTGGTGATCGTCGCCGGCGAGCGCAGCACCGAAGCCGTCCTCGCCGCCGAAGCCTTGCGCCATGCGGCCAGCGCGCGCGGCGCGGTGCTGCACGCCGAGGTGCGCACGCCGCAGGGCGTGATCGCGCCGCTGGATCTGGCCGCGGCCGGCAGCGGCTATCCGCTGTTGCTGGTCGGCGATGGCGATGCCGACGAAGCACGCTTCGCCGGCGCCGCGCAGCTGCGCGCCAGCCTGGATGCGGTGCTCGACGACGCCAGCGGCGTGCTCGCGCCGCTGCTGGCCGCGGCCGATGCCGCGCCGACAACGACCGCCAGCGCTGCCGCGCAAACGGACGGCACCAAGCGCATCGTCGCCGTGACCTCCTGCCCCACCGGCATCGCCCACACCTTCATGGCCGCCGAAGGCCTGCAGCAGGCGGCCAAGACCCTGGGCCACCAGATACGGGTCGAAACGCAGGGTTCGGTCGGCGCGCAGGACACGCTCAGCGATGCCGAAATCGCCGACGCCGACCTGGTGCTGATCGCCGCCGACCGCGAAGTGGACCTGTCCCGCTTCGGCGGCAAGCGCCTGTTCAAGAGCGGCACCAAGCCGGCGATCAACGACGGCCCCGGGCTGATCCGCAAGGCGCTGGCCGAGGCCGGCGTGCACGCGGCCAGCGGCAACGGCGCCGCACCGGCGAGCAGCGAACGCGGCAAGTCGGCCGGCCCGTACAAGCACCTGATGACCGGCGTGTCGTTCATGCTGCCGTTCGTCACCGCCGGCGGCCTGCTGATCGCGCTGGCGTTCGCGCTGGGCGGCATCTACGCCTTCGACGACGCGCACAAGGGCACCCTGGCCTGGTCGCTGTTCCAGATCGGCGCCAAGGCTGGCTTCACCCTGATGGTGCCGGCGCTGGCCGGCTACATCGCCTACTCCATCGCCGACCGCCCCGGCATCGCCCCCGGCATGATCGGCGGCATGGTCGCGGCCAACCTCGGCGCCGGCTTCATCGGCGGCATCTTCGCCGGCTTCATCGCCGGCTACGGCGTGGCCGCGCTGAACCGCGCGATCAAGCTGCCGCGCACGCTGGAAGGGCTGAAGCCGGTGCTGATCCTGCCGGTGCTGGGCACCTTGCTGGTCGGCCTGACCATGCTGTACGTGGTCGGCCAGCCGGTCGCCGAAGCGCTGGCCTGGCTCACCGACTGGCTGCGCGGCATGCAGGGCAGCAGCGCGGTGCTGCTGGGCCTGCTGCTGGGCGCGATGATGGCCTTCGACATGGGCGGGCCGGTCAACAAGGCCGCGTATGCGTTCTCCACCGGCCTGATCGCTAGCCAGGTGTACACGCCGATGGCCGCGGCGATGGTCGCCGGCATGACCCCGCCGCTGGGCATCGCGCTGGCCACCTGGGTATTCCGCAACCGCTTCACCCGCGAGGAGCGCGGCACCAGCGCCGCCACCGGCGTGCTCGGCCTGGCCTTCGTCACCGAAGGCGCGATCCCGTATGCGGCGCGCGACCCGCTGCGCACCATCCCTGCACTGATGCTGGGCTCGGCGCTGGCCGGCGCGATCTCGATGGCCGCCGGCGCCGAACTGAAGGTGCCGCACGGCGGCGTGTTCGTGCTGCCGATCCCCAACGCGGTGACCCATCTGGGCATGTACCTGATCGCCCTGCTCGCCGGCACCGTGCTGACCGCGCTGGCGCTGCGCGTGCTGAAGAAGCCGGTCGCCGAATAAGTCCTGCGCCGGCGCGCCGCCGGGCGATGTCCCCTCCCCCGTCGCCCGCGGCGACGCGCCGGCCTCCACCACACCCCAGGAGTCTCTGCCATGTCCTTCCCCCTCACCCGGCGCCTGTCGCTCACCGCCCTGGCGCTCGCCCTCGCCCCGCTGGCCCACGCCCAGGACGCCAGCGACGCGTTCAAGCTCAAGCTCGCCTACACCGGCGAGGCCGCGGTCTCGCTGGACGGCGGCAAGGAACAGGGCAGCGCCTACGCCGGCCAGCTGATGCTCGGCACCGACGTCGACCTGCAGCGGCTGATGGGCTGGAACGGCGCCACGCTGAAGGTCTATGCGATCAACCGCCATGGCACCAACCTGGCCAACAGCGACATCGGCAACAGCACCTCGGTGCAGGAAATCTATGGCGGCCAGGGCACGCGCCTGGCCAACTTCACCATCGAGCAGAAGTTGTTCGACGACCGCCTGGAACTGGAGGCCGGACGCAGCGTGGCCAACATCCACTTCCTCGGCTCGGACCTGTGCGGCTACTTCCAGGGCAATTCGGCCTGCGGCAACCCGACCTTCGTGTTCCGCACCAGCAACTTCACCTACTGGCCAGTGTCCAGTTGGGCGGCGCACGCCAAGGCCTGGGTGGCCCCGAACGTGTACGTGCACGTCGGCGCCTACGAGGTCAATCCGACCCAGGCCGAGGACGGCGAGCACGGCCTGAACTGGAGCAGCCGCGACCGCACCGGAGTGATCGTGCCCTACGCGGTCGGCTACAAGACCGAAGCGGCCAGCGTGCGCTTCCCGGCGATGTACGAATTGGGCGGCTGGCAGGACAACTCCGACTACACCGACCCGCTCACCGACCGCAACGGCAACCCGGCGCGGCTCAGCGGACTGGACTACGCCACCCGCAACGGCCGCTCCGGCGCGTTCTTCCGTTTCGAGCAGCAGGTCACCCGCCCCGACGCCGACAGCGCGCGCGGGCTGGTGCTGTTCGGCTCGGTGCTCAAGGGCACCTCCGGGCAGCTGATCGAAGACCATTTCCTGGAGTTGGGCCTGGTCCAGCGCGGCACCTTCGCCAGCCGCGACCAGGACAACATCGCCTTCGTCGTCACCCAGCAGCGCTACAGCGACGACGCGCTGGAAGACCTGCGCCTGGCGCGCGCCGCGGCCGGCGGCAGCGGCACCCCGCACAGTTCGCAGTACATGATGGAACTGAGCTACGGCATCCAGGTCACCCCGCAGCTGCGCATCGCGCCGAACCTGCACTACATCGTGCACCCGGACCAGTTCAACGACCCGTCGCGGACCCGCGACCTGCCGAATGCGTTGGTCGCCGGCATGCGCGTGGATTGGGCGCTGTAGGCCGGGATTGGGGATTGGGGATTGGGGATTCGTCGCGCCTCGACGGACGCCGATGGCGGCGTTTGCAGGACGCGGCGTTTCCACAGCTGACGGGTAGCGGATCGCCGCGAGGCCAGGTGTCAGGCGGCAGATAACAGGCGGCAGGATCGAAGCAACCGCGATAGCGGCGATCCCGCCTGGCTAACGAAGCAGCGGCCCAGCGGATCTCGCGAGGCGAAGGACGGTGCTGGGACGGATGCATAGCCAGTTCCCAACAGCTGCCATGCGATGCCGATCACTGCATCGGGCCACGTCCAGACCGTGACACCAGCCTGGTGTTCCGCGAAGCGCGGCAAAGCAACATGCACCCAAACGCACGACGCCCCGGCATGCCGGGGCGTCGTGCGTTTCGTCCGTGTCACTCCGTTCGCATGCAGATGCGCCAGTCCGTCGGCGCATGCGGGAACGAAATCGGTGGCCGGCGAATCGAGATCCGTTCGATTCCGTGCAAGTGCGCATCCCTGGCGCGGGAGCGATGACGTTGCCGACGGACACAGGATGCCTTGCGGCACGTGCCGGCGCGATCGGCCAATACCGCGGCGTACTGTCAGAATTTCCCGACACGCGCCGATAGCGGATGGGCGCTCAGTGCGCTCGATCCGCCGCAAGCTGCCGCGCGCAGCCTCCTTGCGGCTGCCAGGCCTGGGTCAGGGTCGTCGGTAGCCGCTCGGCGTCGTGCAGAATCAGCGCAAAGCCTTGCCGAGGCACCGTGCCGATCGCCATCAGCAGCATCGGCGGCCCTGCCTCGATGGTCAGGCTGTTGCCGGGGCCACGGCCGATCCGAACGCCATCGGGCGTTTCCAGGCAGGTGTCGCCGCTCACCGCGAAGAAGGCCTCCGGTCCGGAGTGCACATGCAATGGCGCCATCGTCCCCGGGGTGAAGACCGAGCGGAGGTATTCGGCCGCATAGGTCGACGCAGGCGCCACCGCGAGCGGACCGACCGCGGACACGTGCTCGCCGCCCTTGGAGCGCCATTCGGCCGGTGCCAGCGTGAACAGCCACACCGATCCGAACGCCTCCACCACGACGCTGGAAGCGCTGGCGGCGGCGTCGGCCGATGGCTTGGACGCAAAGCGATCGAGGTGCCAGTACACCGGTCCGGCAGGCAACGACGGCAGCGTCTTCCTGGCCAGCAGACAGGCCGGACCCGCCTCCTCGGCCGCGTCGCATGGGCGCGCGGTCGCCTGGGCGAACGCCGTCGAAGGCAAGGCCCCCGCCGCAACCGCAAACAGCCAGAACACCAGTCCGCGCATCGCCCGCCCCTTGGCCGCAAACAGACGCGAGCGTGCGCGCTTCCGATCCCGGTTTCAATGCGCGGAACGGCGCCTTGCGCAACGCTGGACCCCGCCGCGAACGGGTCACCGGCAGGCGCCGCGGCGCTTCTCGTCCTCCCCTCGCGGCGCCGGCCGCATCGCGCTGCCGCGCAACGGTCACCGCCGCTACATAAACGGATCCCATCGTAGCGGCCTCGCCACCGCCGATTACGACGGTTTTCCAACATCCGCGTTGCAAGCATCTCGCGCCATGCGCATCCTGGTTGCCGAAGACGATACGTCCATTGCCGTTGCGTTGCGCGACTCGCTAGCCGAGTGCGGGCACGTGGTGGACCACGTCAACGACGGCGCCGCCGCCGAGCGCGCGCTCAGCGCAGAGTCCTACCACCTGCTGGTGCTGGACCTGGGCCTGCCGCGGCGCGACGGCCTGCAGGTGCTGCAGCGCGTGCGCGAGCGCCGCGACGAGGTGGCGGTGCTGGTGGTGACCGCGCGCGACGGCGTGGAAGACCGCATCCGCGCCCTCGACCAGGGCGCCGACGACTACCTGATCAAGCCGTTCGAACTCTCCGAGTTCCTGGCCCGTACCCGCGCCCTGCTCCGTCGGCGCAGCAGCGGCGGCATCCCCGAGCTGGCCCTGGGCCAGTTGCGGATCAACCTGGCCGGGCGCCGGGTGTGGCTGCAGGACGAACCGCTGGAACTGACCGCGCGCGAGTTCGCGCTGCTGGAAACGCTGCTGATGCGTAGCGGGCGCGTGGTCAGCCGCGGCCAGCTCACCGACGCGCTGTGCGACTGGCAGCACGAGATCACCGACAACGGCCTGGACATCTCCATGCACCGCCTGCGCCGCAAGCTGCACGGCTCCGGCGTCGGCATCCGCACCATCCGCGGCCTGGGCTACCTGCTGGAAGAATCCCGCACCGCAGAAGCCGACGCCGACGCCGCCCACGACCCGCAGGCGTCGTGAGCGCGGCCGTGGCAGCCGGAACGGCGGGCGCGCTGCCCGCCCATCCCAGCCTGCGCCGGCGCCTGCTGGCGTTCCTGCTGATCCCGACCCTGCTGCTGATGCTGGTGGTCTCGGCGCTGTTCTACCTGCTGATGCTCAAGTACTCCAACCATGTCCACGACATGGACCTGAAGGAGGACACGCTGGGCCTGGCCAAGGCGGTCAACGATGCCGGCGCCAGCCTGCCGTTGCCGCTGCAGGCGCGGCGCCTGCTCGAATACAGCAGCGACGGCCGTGTGTTCTTCGAAGTGCGCAGCCGCGACCACGGCGTGATCAGCAACAGCGCGCAGCCGATCCCGGCGCACGGCGCGCCGGCCACGCTCGGCCGGGTGGCGCTGCGCGACGAACGCATGGCCGACGGCACCCCGGTGCGCGTGGCCAGCCTGATCGTGGCGTCGGCCTGGGAGGCCAGCGACCGGCTGACGATCTCGGTGGCCGAGACCCTGGACGACCGCCACCGCCGCGCGCGCGAGATCCTGATGCTGATGCTGCCGATCGAACTGCTGCTGACCTGCTCGCTGCTGGCGCTGGTCTGGCATGGCGTGCGCGTGGGCCTGCGCCTGCTGCAACCGGCGGTGCGCCGGCTCGACGACAGCCAGCGCGACCTGAGCCCGGTGTCCGGCCCCGACATCCCGATCGAGGTGCTGCCGCTGACCCAGGCCATCGACGGCCTGCTCGGCCGGCTCAAGCAGCTGATGGCCTTGCAGGAGCGCTTCGTCGCCGATGCCGCGCACCAGCTGCGCACGCCGCTGGCCGGGCTGAGCATGCACGTGCAGCGCGCCCAGGCCAGCACCCGCCCGCAGGACACCGCGCAGGCGCTGCAGCACATCCGCCAACTGACCGACCGCGCAATCCGCAGCTCCACCCAGTTGCTGGCGCTGACCCGCGCGCAGGCGCCACGCGAGAGCATCCGCCCGCTGCTGCCGCTGGACCTGGCCGCGTGGCTGCCGCAGGCGCTGGCCGAGCGCATTCCCGACGCGCTGCTGGCCGGGGTCGACCTGGGCTACGACGACGACGATCCCGAGGGCGGACCGGCCTGGGTCGCCGCCGATACCTGGTCGTTGCGCGAACTGCTCGACAACCTGCTCGACAACGCCTTCAAGCACGCCGCCGGCGGCATGGTCACGGTCAGCCTGCGCCGGCAGCCGCGATACCTACAACTGGCGGTCGACGATGCCGGCCCCGGCGTGGACGAGGCCTTGCTGCCGCGCCTGGGCGAACGCTTCTTCCGGGCACCGGATGCGCCCGAAGGCGGCACCGGCCTGGGCCTGGCGATCGTCGCCAGCATCGCCGCACGCCACCACGCCGCCCTGCGCTACCAGCGCTCGGCGCTGGGCGGCCTGCGCGTGGAACTGGACCTGCCGGCCAGCGCGGCGCCGCCCGCATGAGCCGGCGCCACGCATCCCGGCTGGCCGGCCTTGCCGTGCTGGGCGCCGCGGCGCTGGCCGGCTGCGTCAGCACCCCACTGCCCGACCTGGCGCAACCGCTGACGCCGCAGTGGACAGCGCTGCCGGCCGCGGCCACGCCTCGGCCGGCCGGCAGCGCCTGGTGGCAGGACTTCCACGATCCGCAACTCGACGCGCTGGTCGCGCAGGCGCTGCGCGACGATCTCGACGTGGCCCAGGCCCTGGCCAGGCTGCGCGCGGCACGGCGCTTGGACGGCGTCGCCACCGCCGATTTGAAGCCGCAACTGCACGCGCGCACCGAAGAACCGATCGACCCCGACGCCAGCGCCTCGTTCCTGGTCGCCGGCTTCGATGCGGAGTGGGAACTGCCGCTGTTCGGGCGCGGCGAAGCCGCCCGCCGCATGAGCCGCGGCGACCTGCAGGCCGCACAGGCCAGCCTGGAACAGGTCCGCACCGCCACCGTCGCCGACGTGGCGCGCAACTGGATCGAACTGCGCCACGCGCAACAGGCCGAACGGTTGCTGCAGCGCATCGCCGACGCCCGCCAACGGCAGGCGACGCTGAGCGCGGCCTTGGTCGACCTGCGCCTGGCGCCGCCGGCCGCCGCCGCGCAGGCGCAGGCCGCGCAGTTGCAGGCGCAAGCGGCGCTGGGCGAACCGCGCACCGCCAGCGCGGCCGCCGCGCAACGGCTGGCGTTGCTGCTGGCGCGCAGCGCGCCGGACCCGGCGTGGAGTGCCGCCGTTGCATCACCGGCTGCGGCGGAGACAGCGCCGCCGGGACTGCAGATCGGCGCGCTCGACGCGGTGCCCGCCGACCTGCTGCGACGCCGTCCGGACATCGCCGCGCGCGAAGCCGAGGTGCTGCACGCGGCCGGCGAACTGGGCATCGCCCGCGCCGACCGCTATCCCAGCATCGGCCTGGGCGGTGCCATCCACTGGTCCACCAACCTGCTCTCGCACCGCCGCACCGCCACCCCGCACGAGATCGCCTCATTGGGGCCGCTGATCGACATCCCGCTGTTCGACTGGGGCCTGCGCCAGGCCCAGGCGCAGGCCCGCGGCGACCTGCTGCAGGCGGCGGCGCTGGCCTACCGCCAATGCGTGCTGGAGGCGGTGGCCGAAGTGCAGAACGCGCTGACCGCGCTGGAACAGCAGCGCCAGCGCGCGCTGGCGCAGCAGCAGGCGCTGCAGGCGTTGCAGCAGGCCGCCGACGCGGCGCAGGCGCGGCGCAAGCTGGGCCTGGGCAGCGATCTGGACGTGGCCACGCAACAGGCCGCGCGCGACCAGGCCGCGCTGGAACTGTTGGATGCGCAGCGCCAGCGCGACCTCGACTACATCGCGCTGCAGACCGCACTGGGCAGCGCGGACACGCAGGCCGCCGCCACCGAAGCCGGCACGGCAGGCGCGGCGCCCTGATGGTCGCGCTGGCCCGCCAGACCCTGCGCCACGAATGGCGCCGCTTCCTGCCGGTGGTGGTCTCGGTCGGCTTCGCCAGCCTGTTGCTGCTGCTGCAGACCGCGCTGGTGCTGGGCATCTTCGGCAGCGCCAGCGTCTACGTGTCCGGCTCCGACGCCGATCTGTGGCTGGGCTATCCGGGCACGCAGAGCGTGGACCAGGGCCGCCCGATCGATCCCGATGCCGCCACCGCGCTGTACCTGGACCCGCGGGTGCTGCAGGTCGAACCGTTCGTGTGGTTCGACGGCGACTGGCGCGGCCCCGACGACACCGGCGCGGTGTCGATCTACGTCTCCGGCATCGACACCCGCAGCGACGGGCTGATGTTCGCGCGGCTGTTGAGCCCCGCCCTGCGCGCGGCGCTGCGCGAACCGGACACGGTGGTGGTGGACCGCGCCGAACTGGACAAGCTCGGCGTCGGCATCGGCCGCAGCGCGCGCATCAACGGCCACCGGGTGCGGGTGATCGGGGTCGGCCGCGGCCTGCGTGCGCTGGGCGGGGTCAACGTGCTGGCCTCGCTGGAGACCGCGCGCGCCTTGAACACCGATGCCGTGCACCCGGACTGGCCGACCTACATAGTCGCGCGGCTGCGGCCCGGCACTGATGCTGCGGCAGTGGCGCACGGCCTCGCCGGCAGCGCCGCGCCGGCACGCATCGAGGCATGGAGCGCAGCGCAGTTCGCCCGGCGCAGCATCCTGTTCTGGATGTTCGACACCGGCGCCGGCTCCGGCGTGCTGTTCCTCGGCGGCATCGTGCTGCTGGTCGGCGTGGCGATCACCAGCCAGACCCTGCTGGCCACGGTGCTCGGCGCCGCACGCGAATACGCCACGCTCAACGCGCTGGGCGTGAGCATGCGCGCGCTGCGCTGGGTGGTGCTGGAGCAGGCGGCCTGGGTCGGCGCGCTGGGCCTGCTCGGCGCCAGCGCGCTCGGCGCCGCGCTGGTGGCGCTGGCCCGCGCGCACGACGTGCCGGTGACCTTCGACGGCAACGGCTGGGCCGCGTGCGTGGTCGCGGTGATGCTGCTGACCCTGCTCTCGGCGCTGGCCGCGCTGCGCGGCTTGCGACGCGCTGATCCGGCGCTGTTGCTGCGATGAACCGGGCCGCCGTTCCCGCCACGCTGTTGCCCGACGCCGCCACGCTGCACGGCAGCGGCCTGTGCAAGAGCTTCGTCTCCGGCAAGCTGCGCACCGACGTGCTGCGCGAGGTGACGCTGCAGGTGTGGCCCGGCGAACTGACCCTGATCTCCGGACCCTCGGGCTGCGGCAAGAGCACCCTGCTGTCGATCCTCAGCGGCCTGCAGCGCGCCGACAGCGGCCGCGTGCAGGCCTTGGGCGAAGACCTGGGCGCGCTCGACGCGAGCGCGCTGGAACGTTTCCGCCTGCGCCATACCGGCTTCATCTTCCAGGGCTTCAACCTGTTCCCGGCGCTGAGTGCGCTGGACCAGGTGCGGCTGCCGCTGCAGTACATGGGCCTGGCCGCGGCCGAGGTGCGCGCGCGCGCCGAAGCGGCGCTGGCCGAGGTCGGGATCGCGCATCGCCAGCAGCTGCGCCCGGCCGAGCTGTCCGGCGGCGAGAAACAGCGCGTGGCGATCGCGCGCGCGCTGGCCAAGCACCCTGCGCTGCTGTTCGCCGACGAGCCGACCAGCGCGCTGGACGCCGGCAACGGCCAGATCGTGATCGACCTGCTGCACCGCATCGCCCGCAGCCACAACACCATGGTGCTGTGCGTCAGCCACGATCCGCGGCTGATCCGCCACGCCGACCGCGTGCTGTCGATGGAGGACGGCCGCATCCTCGACGACCGCCGCCTGGCGCCGCCGCCCTCGCCCTCCTCTTCGCCCCGGATATCCGCACCATGAAAGCGTTGCTCGCCGCTCCTCTGCTGGGCCTGCTGCTGGTCGCCTGCGCGCGACCGCCGCAGGCCGCGCCCGCGCCCAGCGCGGCGCCGGCCTACCTGGCGGTGGCGCGCGGCCGCATCGACGTGGAAGGCGGGCTGCTGCGGTTGAGCCTGCCGGTCGCCGCGACGCTGCAGCGAGTGGCGGTGCACGAAGGCGACGCAGTGCGCCGCGGCGCGCTGCTGATCGAAGCCGACGACCGCGCTGCGGCGCTGGACCTGGACATCGCGCAGACCCGCGCGCAGGCCGCGAGCGCGCACGTTCACCAGCTGCAGCAGCGGCTGGCGCACGCACAGCAGCGCCAGCGGCGGCTGGCCGAAGCGGCGCGGATCGGCGCCGGCGACGGCCAGAGCGCCGACGATGCCGGCGACGCCAGCCAGACCCTGGCCGACGCGCTGCAGGCCGCGCGCAGCGACGCCGCGCTGGCCACCGAGCAGGTACATCAGGCGCAGCTGCAGCGCGACCAGTACCGCCTGTATGCGCCGACCGACGGCCGTGTACTGCAACTGGCCGCCGCGGTCGGCGCGCACAGCGACGGCGGCGCCACGCCGCTGCTGACCCTGCTGCCGGACGCGCCGCGCCTGGTCCGCGCCGAATTGAACGAAAGCTACGCCGCCGCGGTGCGCCCCGGCATGCAGGCCGAGGTGATCAGCGACGACGGCCGCCAGACCGCGCTGGGCAGCGCGGTGGTGCGCTGGCTGGCGCCGGCGTTCGGCCCGGCGCAACTGCACGACGACGCCGATGGCGCCAGCGCCGGCAACGACCGCAGCGTGGCCTGCGTGCTGGCGTTCCGGCAGCCGTCGGCGCTGCGCCTGGGCCAGCGCGTGCTGGTGCGCTTCCGCAACCCTTCCGTAGCGCAACGCTGACGAAAGGCTGCTGAAACGCCCATCCGCCACGCTGCGCGCGTTCCTTCGCAGCCAACCCCGTGCCGCCATGATCCAATCCGCCGAATTCCACTTCCAGGGCGGCCGCCACGGCGTGCTGCTGATCCACGGCCTGACCGGCACCCCCAGCGAGATGCGCCTGCTCGGCAAATCGCTGAACCGCGAGGGCTTCAGCGTGCACGGCGTGCAGCTGGCCGGGCATTGCGGCAACGAGGACGACCTGCTCGCCACCGGCTGGCGCGACTGGACCGCCAGCGTCGAACAGGCCGCGGCGCAGATGCGCCCGCAGGTGGACAAACTGTTCGTGGCCGGGCTGTCGATGGGCGCGCTGCTGGCGCTGCAACTGGCCGAAGAGCGGCCGGAATGGGTCGATGGCGTCGGCGTGCTCGGCGCCACCTTCCGCTACGACGGCTGGAACATCCCGTGCCGCGCGCGGCTGGCGTTCCTGCTGCCGTGGTTCAAGCGCCTGGGCATCGGCCGCCGCCGCATGTTCCTGGAAGAACCGCCGTACGGCCTGCGCGACGAGCGCATCCGCGCGCAGGTCAGCGGCGCGATGCTCGGCGGCGACAGCAGCGCCGCCGGCCTGCCCGGCAATCCCTGGCACGCGCTGGCCGAGATGCACCTGCTGTCGCGACGGGTGCGCCGCAACCTGGCCAAGGTGACCGCGCCGTGCCTGGTCGCGCATGCGGCCGAGGACGACATCGCGCATCTGCGCAACGCGCAGTTGGTGGTGGCCGGCGTGTCCGGACCGGTGGAATTGCTGCTGCTGCACGACAGCTATCACATGATCACCCTGGATCGCGAACGCCGCGTGCTCGGCGCGCGCCTGGCGCAGTTCTTCGCCGCGCAGGCTGCGCCGCGCCAGGCCGCCTGATGGCGCTGCAGGCGCCCGTGGTCGGCGTGTGGCTGGCGACGGTGGCGCTGGACACGGTCGGCCAGCTGGCCTTCAAGCACGTCGCCAGCGACCCGCTGGCGAGCGGCGCGGCGCGCTGGCGGCGCATGGCGCGGCAGCCGTGGCTGTGGCTGGGCATCGCCTGCTACGCATTCGAATTCCTGGCCTGGACCGCGTTCCTGTCGCTGGTGCCGCTGGGCCGCGGCGTGCTGCTCGGCTCGATCAACATCGTGGCGATCATGCTCGCCGGACGCTGGCTGTTCGGCGAGCGGCTGGGGCGCATGCAGGTGGCCGGGATCTGCCTGGTCAGCGCCGGCGTGGCCGTGGTCGGGCTCGGCACATGACCCGCCCGCCGCTGCAACGCTACGCCGTTGGTTTCGCGCTGCTGCTGGGCTTCGACACCCTGGCCCAGTTCGGCTTCAAGCTCGGCGGCGCGCACGCGTTCCCGCCACAAGCCGAGTGGGCCTGGGTGCTGCGCCTGCTCGCCAGTCCCTGGCTGTACGCCGCGCTGCTGGGCTATGTCGGCGCGTTCTTCACCTGGATGAAACTGCTCGAGCACGCGCCGATCGGTCCGGCCTTCGCCGCCTCGCATCTGGAGATCGTCAGCGTGCTGCTGCTGTCGGCGTGGTGGTTCGGCGAGCCGATCGGCGTGTTGCAGGCGATCGGCGCGGCGCTGATCGTGGCCGGCATCGTCTGCCTCGCGCTCGGCGAGCGCGCCGCGCCGGCCGATGCGCACTGAGGTTCCGCCCACCGCCGGCCTGCCGCTGCGCTGGCGCGACCTGTGGCCGGCGCGCACGCCGCAGCGGCTGGCCGCGCAACTCGGCTTTCCCGATGCGCTGCTGACCTGCTCGGGCACTGCTGCGCTGGTCATCGCGCTGCGCACGCTGGCCGCCGGCAGCCGCCGCCGGCAGGTGCTGGTGGCCGCCTACACCTGCCCGCTGGTCGCGCTGGCGGTCGCCCATTGCGGCCTGCAACTGGTGCTGTGCGATCTGCTGCCCGACTCGATCGAACCCGACCCTGCGCAGCTGGCGCAGCGCTGCGGCAGCGACACCCTGGCGATCGTCGCCACCCATCTGGGCGGACGCCTGACCGACCTGGAACCGCTGCGCCATGCCGCCGCGGCCTGCGGCGCGATGCTGATCGAAGACGCCGCGCAGGCGCTGGGCGGCGTGCATGCCGACGGCCGGCCGGCCGGCCTGGGTGGCGACATCGGTTTCTGCAGCCTGGCGGTAGGCAAAGGTCCGACCCTGTACGAAGGCGGCCTGCTGATGTCGCCGCACGCGCCGTTGCGGCACGGCCTGGCCGCGATGGCGGCGCGCCTGGGCCAGCCCGACTGGCGCCGCGAACTGCAGCGCAGCCTGCAGTTGCTCGGCTACGCCGCGCTGTACCGGCCGCACACCTTGCGCTGGGCCTACGGCGCGCCGCTGCGCCGCGCCTTGCGCCGCGGCGACCGCGTGGCCGCGGCCGGCGACCATTTCGACACGGCGATCCCGCAACACGCGGTCGGCGCCTGGCGCGAAGCGGTGGGCGTGCGCGCCAGCGCGCGCTGGCCGGCGTTCCTGGCGCAGGCGCGCGCACAGGGCCGGCGCCGCAGCGCACGCCTGGCCGCGATCGCCGGGCTGCGGGTCGTCGCCGACAGCGCCGGCGCGCAGGGCAGCTGGCCGGCCCTGCTGGTGCTGCTGCCGGACGCGGCCGCACGCGAACGCGCACTGGCGCAGCTGTGGCCGCGCGGACTCGGCGTCGGCCTGCTGTTCGTGCATGCCCTGCCCGATTACGCCTACCTGCACGGCATCGTCGATCCCGCACCGATGCCGCACGCACGCGACTTCGCCGCGCGCTGCCTGAGCATCAGCAACAGCCCGTGGCTGGATGAGGATGGCTTCGAGGCGATCGTCGCGCTGTTGCGGCAGGTGTGCGCGGAAAGCACGGGCTGATCCGGCGGCAGCGGTGCCGGCCGTGCTTTCCTTCCATCGATCACGCGCCGCTGCGGCGCAGGACGCCGCAGCGATCTTTCCTCGACCAGTCAGATGTCAGACGACAAGGGCGAGCGCGGCCTTGCCGGCGGTGCCCCGAGCATTGTTTGCCACGCTGTCGACCAGGGCCGTCGCCTGATCTTCCAACGCGCGTGCAGCAGACGCCATCGTGTCCACGAGCGCGGCGTTCTGCTGGGTGGCCGTGTCCATCTGCACGATGCTCTGGTTGATCTGCTCGATACCCGCGCTTTGCTCGCGACTGGCCGCCGCGATATCGCCGACGATGGCATTGACCTGGTTCACCGAGGCCATCAACTCGTCCATCGCCTTGCCGGCAACGCCCACCTGCTGCGCCCCCTGCCCGACCTTCGCGCCCGAGTCGGCGATCAGGCCGCGGATCTCCTTGGCGGCACTGGTACAGCGCTGCGCGAGACTGCGCACCTCGGTGGCCACGACCGCGAAGCCGCGGCCCTGCTCGCCGGCGCGCGCCGCTTCCACGGCCGCATTCAGCGCCAGGATGTTGGTCTGGAACGCGATGCCGTCGATGACGGAGATGATTTCCCCGATCTTTTGCGAGGAAGCCTGGATTTCCGCCATCGTGCCGACCACGCCATTGACCAGCTGCCCGCCGCGAAGCGCGGTCTCGGCAGCGCCGCTGGCCAGTTCGTTGGCGCGACGCGCGCTGTCGGCATTGGTGCGTACGATGCTGGTGATTTCTTCCATGGAACTGGCGGTCTCTTCCAGCGCCGCCGCCTGTTGCTCGCTGCGCCGCGCCAAGTCGTCGTTGCTGCGCACGATGTCGCCGGCGGCATTGCTGAGCGTATTCGCCACCTCGCCGAGCTGGCGTCCGGCTTCGATGTCCATCAACGCACCGACCGCGCGCAACGGGGTGCCATCCGCCGCGCGCTTGGTCAGGCCGCGCGCCCTGAACCACCGGTACTGGCCGTTCTTGAGCTGCAGTCGGTACTCGATGTCGAATTTGGTGCGGCCGCTGCGGTCGTTCAGGTGCGCGGCGAACGCATTCAAGGCGCGCTGCTTGTCTTGCGGATGAAGCCGCGATGCCCAGCTGTCCAGCACATTGGGAAACTCCTGCTCCGACTCGAACCCGAGCTGATGGCGGAACTGCTGCGACCACCAGAACTCGTTGCTGGGGTTGATCGGGTCGCCGGCGATCACGCTCATGTCCCACAAGCCATCGCTGAGCATCTGCGAGCCGAGTTCGAAGCGCGTCAGGGTGATGTCGAGGAACTGTTCGCGTTCGCGCCGCTCGGTGATGTCGGCGATCGAACCGGCAACGCGAAGCGGCATCCCGCTGGCGTCGCGCTCGGTGGTGCCGAACGCCCGGAACCAGCGGTACTCGCCCGACTTCAACCGCAGCCGATTCTCCACGTCGTACGGCGTCCGGCCGCTGCGATCGGCAAGATGCGCCGCGAACGCGTCCAGCGTTCGCTGCTTGTCTTCCGGATGCAAGCGTGAGACCCAGCTGTCCAGCACGTTGGGGAACTCCTGCTCGGAAGAAAAGCCCAGCAGCCGGCGCATCTGCGGCGACCACCACACGGGGCTGTCGGGGTGGCTCGGGTCTCCGGCGATGACGCCGATGTCCCACAGTCCGTCCGTCGTGCCGTTGGCCACCAGTTCGAAGCGGCCTTGCAGATGCCGCAGCGCGGCAGACGCCTGCTCGGCTTGCAGCACGGCCTGGTCCCGCTCCTTCTGCAGTTCGCAAAAGCGCTCAGCGAGTTGCTTGGTCAGTTGCGCTGGCGCGGAGCCGGGCCACTGCGCCGACCTGCCCTGCAGCGTCGCGTCCAATGCCTTGCCCAGCGCCGCTGCTTGTTGGCTACTCGTGAACCACATGCTTGCCTCTGCTTTCCTATGATGTCCGTTGCTAGCGGCAGCAACAGGAATTTATTGAGCAAAAGATGCGTTCCGTCCGGGTCGCTACCGTTGTTCCCACGACATTTCGTCCACTGCCGGCACCGCGCTACCGCGGCAACCCCGCCTCCGCCAGCGCCTCCAGCAACCGCAAGTTCACCTCATGCTGCTGCGACTGCCACGCCGACAGAGATTGCGGCGACGGCAGCGGCTGCGCATCCAGCGCCGCCAGACGCCGCTTCCACCACTGCGGATAGCGCGCTTCCGACACCTCGCCAGTGATGTCGCTGCCGAGCAGTTGCCCGTGCAGGTAGGCGATGGCGGTGAGCAGGTGCGGCACCCGCAGTTCGCCCTGGTCCCAGTTGGTGCGCGCGTCCTGCGGATCCAGCACGTCCTTGTCCAGCGACAGGTAGGTCGGTATCGGCGTGCTACGCAGGTGCTGCAGGAAGGCGTCGATCATCTCCATGCTCGAACCGAAGCCGCGCACTGCCCGCCCCAGGCCGAGGCGCCGCGCCCAGCCCACGTCCACGCCGCTGCACCAGTAGCGCAGCTTGCCGCGGTACAGCGGCCGCAGGTGGTTTTCCCAGGCGTGCGCGGCGCCGACATCGCCCGAGGTGATGCCGACCACTTCCACCCGCGCCACCTGCGGCAGCGCCGCCACCCGCCACACCCACGAGCCGCAATGCACCGCGAACGGGAAGCGCATGTTGTCCGGATGATTGTCGAACACCACCACCCGCAGCGGCGCCTGCGCGCGCTGCGCCTGGCGCACGATCAGCGGCAAGCTCAGGTGATGGAAATCGCCGCTGCCGAGCAGCACGGTACCGTGCCGTGCCGGCAGCACGCCGTCGAGCGCGGCGCCGAAGCGTCGCAGCCGGCGCAGCGAACAGGCGAAGCGCAGCCCGTCGCGCCATTGCCGCAGCGGCAGGCGCAACGCGCCCGGCACCGTGCCGAGCGAGTCGTCCAGGTCCAGCAGTACCGGTGCGCTCATTTCATTCCGCCAGGTCGGCATCGGTGTCGGCAAGGCCGACGTCGTCGGCTTCGAACAGCGGCCGCAGCCGCCGCAGCGCGATGCGCAGCAGCGGGTTGCGCAGGTACACCGCATGCCAGGTGTAGGTGAAGCTGGCGCCGAGTTGCGCCTTCACTTCCGGGTCGGTCCAGCCGGCGACATAGGCGCGCAGGCCATGGCGGCAGGCGTAGTCCAGGTTGTGCATCCAGCTCAGCGCGTACAGGTTGTGCTCGCGCGCCTGCGGGTAGTGCAGGCCGATGTACTTGTCGACCAAACGTCCCTGGTGCACGTAGCACAGGTTCCAGCCGATCAGCCGGCCCTGGTGACGATAGGCGAACACCAGCCCGTCGGAGTCCGCATCGGTCAGCAGCGCATCGAAGAACGCTTCGGTCAGCAGATCGAAGTGCACCTCGCTCTGCGCGTAGACCTGCAGGTACAGCGCATAGCACTGCGCGCGCAGCGCCGGATCGGCGAAGGCGGCGCCGGTCGGCAGCACCTCGATCTGCAGGTCGGCACGCGAGCGTAGCTTGCGGCGGATGTTGCGGCGGCGGCCGCGCGACAGCCGCGCCAGGTACTCGTCGGTGGAGGCGAAATCGATCGGCACCCAGGCCAGCGCCTGCCCGCGCAGCAGCACGTAGCCGCTGCGCGCGCAGGCCTCCAGGAACACGTGCGCCCAGGCGTTGTCGGTGGCATCGAGCAGCGGCGAGTGCTGCGGAATGTCCTTGACGATCAGCAGCGGGCGCTTGCGCCCAAGTTGCGCCCGCCACTGGCCGGGCAACTGCGCCGGGTCGGCCGCGCGCGGCAGCCAGGCGTACTCGCTGACGGTGCTGCCGACGAAGCTGGTGCGCGGCCGCAGCCAGCGCCGCCACAGCCGCTGCAGCGGCCAGCCGGCCACGCGCGCGCGCAGCGCCGGGTCGGCGGTGGTGAGCAGGTCGAACACGGCGTCGAACGCAGGCACGCCATGCTCCAGGGTCCGCGCCTGGAAATCCTGCGGAGGATGCGCGAGGAACTGCCGCTGCAGGGCCTGCGGTTCGAGTTGGCTTACGAAAGGCATCTGCAAGATTGACCGGCTAGCGTGGAGGATGGACGCCGCAGCCGTGGGCCGCGGCATGCCTTCCACCGGCGGCACGCGCCGCGCGGTGGCCATTCATTTCGCGGAGGACTGCCATGACCCCGTCTATCGAGACACAGATCCACAGCATCGTCGCCAAGCATGGCGAGATCGATCCCGCCGGCCTGACCGCGGACACCAAACTGCAGGACCTGGGCGTGGATTCGCTCGAGGCGATCGAAATCCTGTTCGACATCGAGGAGCACTTCGACATCACCTTCCCGCAGCGCGATCCGAACCTGGACGACGGCTCGCTGGGCAAGCTGGCCGAAGCGGTGCAGCAGGCGCTGGCCGCCAAGGCCGCCGCCGCGGCGCTGGCACCGGCGCACTGAGCCGGCATGGACCGCTCGGCGCAGGGACACCGCGTCGTCGTCACCGGGATGGGCGCGGTCAGCGCGCTCGGCCTGGGTGCCGATGCCCTGTGGCGCGGCATGTGCGAGGGCCGTAGCGGCATCGCCGCGCTGGCCACGCCCGATCCGCAGGCCACGCTGAAGATGCGCCTGGCCGCCAGCGTGCCTGGGTTCGCGCCGCAGGCGGCGCAGCTGGGCGGCATCGCGCCGGGCCAACTGGATCGCATGACGCAGATGGCGCTGGTCGCGGCCTGCGAGGCCGTGGCCCAGTCCGGCCTGCAATTGGATGGTGCCGGCGCCGCACGCGGCGCGGTGGTGATCGGCACCGGCGTCGGCGCCGAAGTGAGCCGCGACGAACAATCGCGGCGGCTGTACCGCAAGCAGGCCGAGCGCCTGCATCCGCTGACCATCGTGCGCAGCATGAACAACGCCCCAGTCAGCCAGATCAGCATCGCCTTCGGCATGCGCGGCCCGGCCTTCGCCGTGTCCAGCGCCTGCGCCTCGGCCAACCACGCGCTGGCGCAGGCGGCGTTGCTGATCCGCCACGGCCTGGCCGACGTGGCCATCGCCGGCGGCAGCGAAGCCTGCCTGAGCCTGCCGCTGATCCGCGCCTGGGAAGCGATGCGCGTGGTCAGCGACGACACCTGCCGGCCGTTCTGCGCGCAGCGCAGCGGCCTGGTGCTGGGCGAAGGCGCCGGCATCTTCGTGCTGGAAAGCGCCGCGCATGCGGCGGCGCGCGGTGCGGTGGCGCTGGCCGAACTGGCCGGCTTCGGCATGGGCGCCGATGCGCACGACATCGTCGCGCCCAGCACCGACGGCGCCGCCGCGGCGATGCGCCTGGCCCTGCAGGACGCGGGACTGGAACCGCAGCAGATCGACTACATCAACGCCCACGGCACCGGCACCCTGGCCAACGACCGCTGCGAGACACAGGCGATCCGTGAGGTGTTCGGCAGTCACGCCGATGCGCTGGCGGTGAGTTCGACCAAGGCGGTGCACGGCCATGCGCTGGGCGCCGCCGGCGCGCTGGAACTGGTCGCGGCGATCGGCGCGCTGCGCGAGCAGCGGGTGCCGCCGACCGCCAATTTCCTCGATGCGGATCCGGACTGCGACCTGGACTACGTCCCCAACCAGGCCCGCGCGCAACGGGTGCGCGCGGTGCTCAGCAATTCCTTCGCCTTCGGCGGCCTCAACGCGGTGCTCGCAGTGTGCGAGGCGCGCTGAGGCGCAGGCCGCGGCGGCGGACGGGAGGCAACGCGGCGCCAACGCGCTGTCTCCCGCCATCTCATGCCACCCGCTTGGCGCGGGTCAGCAACTGGTCCAGCAGCGACAGGCCCAGATCGATCTCGTCGTGGCTGATGTGCAGCGACGGCGCCAGGGTGATCACGTTCTTGTAGTAGCCGCCCACGTCCAGCACCAGGCCGATGCGCTTGCCGTTGTGGCGCAGCTCGCCTTCCAGGCCCATGTCCACCATCGTGTCGAGCAGCTTGCGGTTCGGGGTGAAGCCGTCCGCCTGGCAGATCTCCGCGCGCAGCGCCAGGCCCAGGCCGTCGACGTCGCCGATTTCCGGATGGCGCTTCTGCAGGTCGCGCAGGCCGTCGAGGAAATGCGCGCCCTTGGCCATGACCATCGACTCGTAGTCGGTCTCGGCCAGCATGCGCATGGTCTCCAGGCCCACCGCGGTGCCGAGCGGATTGGAGGCGAAGGTGGAATGGGTCGAACCCGGCGGGAACACGGTCGGGTTGATCAATTCCTCGCGCGCCCAGACGCCGGCCAGCGGATTGAGGCCGTTGGTCAGCGCCTTGCCGAACACCAGCACGTCCGGGGTCACTCCGAAATGCTCGATCGCCCACAGCTTGCCGGTGCGGAAGAAGCCCATCTGGATCTCGTCCACCACCAGCAGGATGCCGTACTTGTCCAGCACCCGCTTCAGGCCGGTGAAGAAGTTCGGCGGCGGAATCACGTAGCCGCCGGTGCCCTGGATCGGCTCGACGTAGAACGCGGCATATTCGCACTGCCCGGCCTTGGGATCCCACACGCCGTTGTACTCGGTCTCGAACAGGCGCTCGAACTTGGCCACGCACTGCTCACCGTACTCTTCCTTGGAAATGCCCTTGGGCCCGCGGAAGTGGTACGGAAATTCGATGAACTGGGCGCGGTCGAAATGGCCGAAGCGGCGCCGGTAGCGGTACGAGGACGTGATCGCCGAGGCGCCCAGGGTGCGGCCGTGGTAGCCGCCCTCGAAGGCGAACATCAGGCTCTTGCCGCCAGTGGCATTGCGCACCAGCTTCAGCGAATCCTCCACCGACTGCGCGCCGCCGACGTTGAAGTGCACGCGGCCCTTGCGGCCCCACTTGCGTTCGGCGTCCTGGGCGATGGTTTTGGCCAGTTCGATCTTGGTCGGGTGCAGGTACTGGCTGGCCACCTGCGGCAGGCTGTCGATCTGCCGCTTCAAGGCACCGTTCAGGCGCGGATTGGCGTAGCCGAAGTTGACCGCCGAATACCACATCTGCAGGTCCAGGTACGGCACGTCTTCGGTGTCGTACAGATAGCTGCCGTCGCAGTGCGCGAAGATCCGCGGCGGCTCGCTGTAGTGCACGGTGTCGCCGAACGAGCAGTATTGGGCCTCGTCGGCCAGCATCTGCGCATCGCCGAGCGCGGCGTGATAGGCCGGGCCAGTGCGCAGCAGCGCATCCGGATCGGGCGCGGCCGGCTGCAGGCCGTCGTGCGCGGCCAGATCGAGCGTGTCGAGATCGCCGGGCAGCGGCGCAAGCGCGGTGGGGAGCGGAACATTCCGATTCATGGGGATCAGGCTCGTTGGGGAACGGGGAGTGGGAGGCGCGCGCTGGCGACGGCAGGCGCGGCGAGTTCGTGCAGCAGCGCGATGGCGTCGTCGAAACCATCGATCGCGCGGTGGGCGATGCCGCTGGCGCGGCAATGGCGTAAAAGGCCGTCCTTGGCGAAGACCAGGTCGGCCTTGCCGGCCACGCAGAAATCGGAGCGGCCGTCGCCGATCAGCAGGGTCGAGCGCGCCGGTTCCTGCTGCGCCATCACCGCGCATTTGCAGGTGCCGCTGGCGCAGTCCGGCTGCGCGTGCGGCGAGGCCATGCGCCAGTGCCCGGCGTCGGTGCGCAGCAGGCGGTTGGCGATGATCGGCAGCTGGTGCAGGCCGTGCCGCGCCAGGATCCGCGCGATCGGGTAGTCCAGGCCGTCGCTGACGATGCTCAGCGGCATGCCCAGGTCGCGCGCCAGATCGACGAAGCGCACGAACGCCGGATCGATGCGGACCTCATCGAGCACCCGGTGCAGCGCGTCCACGTCGCCGTCGAGCAGCGCCACCTGGCCGCTCATGCACTCGCGCGCGCCGATGCGCCCGGCCACCCAATCCTCTTCCAGCGCGCGCCAGCCAGTCTGGCCGAGACGCTCGAGCAAGGTATCGGTCACGTCCTGCAGCGACACGGTACCGTCGAAATCGCAAAGAATTTTCCACTGGACGCGCAAGGCGGCTCTCCGGCTAATTCGGGCAGAGCCTAGGCGCGCTGTCTTTCGTGCTCCTTTCGGGCAGATCTCAAGCGGGCGCAACCGCGCCTGATGCCGCGGCGGCGGCAAGCGCGGTTCCCAATTCGGACGCAATCAGGCACGCTAGCGGCACCAGGCCCGGATGGCGAAACTGGTAGACGCATCGGACTTAAAATCCGCCGGGGGCGACCCCATGCCGGTTCGATTCCGGCTCCGGGCACCATCGCGTTTCGGCGCGTGCAGCCGCAGATGCAGGCCTGCGCAGCGCTCACGCTGCAGCAGTCGACGACCATGCGGGCCGCCGCGGCGTCAAAAGCGCCAGACAAAAGCCCCGGCACCGCCGCCACGACGGAACCGGGGATGCCACTGGGCAAACGGTGAACCTGTCGGCGGGCGGCGCTCAGATCGCCCGCGAATAACGTGCCGGCTGCGCCGGCTGGCGCAGGTAGCGGTCGAAGCACATCGCAATCAGGCGCAGCAGCGGGCGCCCGCGCGCGGTGGCCTGGATCGTGCCGTCTCTGTAGTCGGCCAGGCCGTCGGCGCACAACGGCGCCAGCGCCTGCAGCTCGTCGTGGAAATAGCTGGCGAAGTCGATGCCGTGGCGCTGCGCCAGCGCGGCCACGTCGGCGCGGCCCTGGCACATCAGCTGCTGGATCAGCTCCGCGCGCAGCGCATCGTCGGCGCTGAGCTGCAGGCCGCGCAGCACCGGGCTGTCGCCGGCGTCCACTGCTGCCTCCCAGGCCGGCAGCTCGCGCTGGTTCTGGCTGTAGCTGTCGCCGATGCGGCTGATCGCGCTGACCCCCAGACCGAGCAGGTCGGTGTCGGCATGCGTGGTGTAGCCCATGAAATTGCGGTGCAATCCGCCCTGGCGCTGGGCGCGCGCCAGGTCTTCGTGCGGCAGCGCGAAATGGTCCATGCCGATGTACTGGTAACCGGCCGCCGACAGCTTGCGCACCGCCAATCCGAGCAGCGCGAGCTTGTGCTCGGTGTCGGGCAGCTCCGCATCGGCGATGCGCCGCTGCGCCTTGAACAGATGCGGCAGATGCGCATAGCCGTAGACCGCCAGGCGGTCCGGGCGCGCCGCGATCACCGTGTCCAGCGTGCGCTCGAAGCCGGCCAGGGTCTGCCGCGGCAGGCCGTAGATCAGGTCCACGTTGACCGAGCGCATGCCCTGCACGCGGCAGGCGCGCAGGATGTCCAATGTTTCGGCCACGCCCTGGCGGCGATTGATCGCCTGCTGCACCAGCGGATCGAAATCCTGGATGCCCAGGCTTGCACGGTTGAACCCCAGCGCCGCCAGCGCGGCGATGTCCTGCAGCGTCACCGTGCGCGGATCCAGTTCGATGGAGATGTCGCGATCCGGCGCCTCGCTGAAACGGAACAGCCCGCGCAGGCCCCGCAGCAGTTCGCCGAGCAGTTCCGGCGCCAGGAAATTCGGCGTGCCGCCGCCCAGGTGCAACTGCACCACCTCGCGCTCGCTCTCCAGGCACGCGGCCATCATCGCCGCCTCGCGCAATACGCGCTGCACGTAGGCGCGGCCCTTGCCGGCGTCGCGGGTGATGACCCGGTTGCAGCCGCAGTAGAAACACGGGTTGCGGCAGAACGGCACGTGCACGTACAGCGACAGCGGCCGCGCCGGATCGCTGGCCTGCACCGCCGCGAACAGCTGCGCCGGGCCGAAGCCGGCCTGGAAATGCGGCGCGGTCGGATACGAGGTGTAGCGCGGGCCGGGACGGTCGTAACGGCGCAGCAGCTCGGCGTCGAAGGTCCAGGTGGCGGCGGGATCGGAGGCGGTCAGGATGTCCATGGCGGTCAGCATGCGCGGCCAGATGGCAGACCGCCTTGACCTGGATCAATCCGCGGCATCACGCGACAAGCGGCAACGGCAGCGCTGGCTCGAACGGCCGTCAACGCATCTGGTGGCGGCGCCAGAAGGTGCCGGCGATACGCGCGGTGGTGTAGAAGGCCGACCCCGCTACCGCCGGGAGAGGGGCTATGCATGCACTGCTGTTCCTTCTCCCATCGGGAGAAGGTGCCCCGCAGGGGCGGATGAGGGTACGGGCGAAGCCTCGCGCACCCAAACTCAACGAGACGCTGCGCGCCGTACCCTCTCCCCAACCCCTCTCCCGACGGGAGAGGGGCTACGCACGCATGGCTGTTCCTTCTCCCATCGGGACCATGGCCCCTTTTCAGTGGCATGCATGTCAGTGCTCCTGCTCGATGGCGCCAGTCTCCGCAGCCGCTGCGGCCCGGCCTTGATCAGGATCAATGTCGCCACGCGCTGCGCTGCCTAGTCTGCGTGGGCGGCATGCGCCTGCGCCGACGCCGACGCCGACGGGGAGCGGCGGCGCGACCGCGTGCGGGCGGCGCCAGCCCATGCGTGGCACCACCCAGGCGCATGCCGCACCTCTCCTTCCGCGATGGAACCCGTCCGTCATGACGCCCAGCGACGATCCCCTGCTCGACCCGCTCGATGCCACCGCACCGCGCCCGCTGGTGCAGCGGCTGGGCGTGATCCTGTGGCCCAGCTTCCTGGTCGCCGGCGCGATGAGCGTGCTGTTCTTCGCCTTGGTCGATCCGCTGGCGCTGCGCGACATCACCTTCCCCGGCCGCCCGCTGAGCCGCGAACTCGGCTACACGCTGGGCTTCTTCATGTTCTGGCTGGCCACGCTGAGCTCCAGCGTGCTGACCGGGTTCCTGCTGCGGCCGGCGCCGCACGCCGCTGCAGACGACGACGCGCTGTTGCCGTGAGCGGAACGCCGATGCCCCGCCGCATTCCATTGCGCACGCTCGGCGCCGATGCCGAAAACGCCGCTGCCGCCGATGCGGCGGCAGCGCCGCGCGGCCGCTACGCGCGCCTGCGCCGTTACAGCCTGTGGCTGCTGTTCGCCGCGTTCTACCTGCTGCCGTGGCTGCGCTGGGACGGCCGCCAGGCGCTGCGCTTCGACCTGCCCGCACGGCGCCTGGACCTGTTCGGCTGGACCTTGTGGCCGCACGATGTCGGCTGGCTGCTGCTGGCGCTGTTCGCCGCAGCGGCTGCATTGATGGTGACGACCACCCTGGCCGGACGGGTGTGGTGCGGTTTCGCTTGCCCGCAGTCGGTCTGGAGCCA
>Ga0308160_10001569_pt1 | contig 31410 bp, 25 predicted proteins | sample PhyFR1_FD_201036 | JGI IMG/M metagenome (GOLD analysis project Ga0308160, IMG submission 201036) | Phyllosphere microbial communities from UC Gill Tract Community Farm, Albany, California, United States - DLSLF.R1 | ecosystem: Host-associated > Plants > Phyllosphere > Unclassified | place: USA... | reverse complement strand
GCGCCGAGCTGCGAGATGCCGTGCTGGATCGAGACCACCGCGCCGACGGTGAAGAGGCCGAACGCGGCGAACATCGACCAGACGTAGGTCTCCTTGCCGTAGCCGAGGGGGTGGTCGGCGTCCCGCTGCTTCACGCCGCGCTTGTCGGCGACGAAGAGGAAGACCTCGTTGCCCGTGTCGGCCCAGGAGTGCGCCGACTCCGCCACCATCGAGGCCGACCCGGTCAGGAACGCCGCGACCGTCTTCGCGACGGCCACGAGCAGGTTCGCGAGGAACGCGACGACCACCGTGAGCGAGCTCTCCGGCTTCGGGGCGGCGCCGGCGCCCGGCGACGGGTCGGTGGTCGGGGATGCTGTCGTCATGGTCTCGATGATGCACGCCCTGCACCGATCGCGCCGCGCCTCCTCGACGCGTACGATGTGACGTGCATCGATCCGGCCATCACCGGGGAGCACTCGGAAGAACGCGGAGACCTGCCCCTCGGGGCCGGCAGCCGCCGGTAGAACCGAGCGGGGCAGGCCCGTCACAGCCGCAGAGCGAGTGGTCGGCCCGTGAGGGCCGGCAAGCGGGGTGGTACCGCGACCTCCGAGGCCCCTCGGCGGTCGTCCCCGTGGACGGACATCCGCACCACCTGGAGTTCCCATGGCCTACCAGCCGGTACCCGCGTCACCCCGGTTCCCCGACGTCGAGCAGGGCGTCCTCGCCTTCTGGGCGGGCGACGACACCTTCCGCGAGTCGATCCGTGCCCGGGAGGGCCGCGACGAGTGGGTCTTCTACGACGGCCCGCCGTTCGCCAACGGCCTGCCGCACTACGGCCACCTGCTGACGGGCTACGCGAAGGACGTCTTCCCGCGGTACCAGACGATGCGCGGCAAGCAGGTGCACCGCCGCTTCGGCTGGGACACCCACGGGCTGCCCGCCGAGCTCGAGGCGATGCGCCAGCTCGGCATCACCGAGAAGCACCAGATCGACGAGATGGGCATCGGCGAGTTCAACGCCGCGGCCCGTGGCTCGGTGCTGCGCTACACCGACGAGTGGCAGCAGTACGTGACGCGCCAGGCGCGCTGGGTCGACTTCGAGGACGACTACAAGACCCTCGACGTCAGCTACATGGAGAGCGTGATCTGGGCCTTCAAGCAGCTGCACGAGAAGTCGCTCGCCTACGAGGGCTTCCGGGTGCTCCCCTACTGCTGGCACGACCAGACCCCCCTGTCGAACCACGAGCTGCGCATGGACGACGACGTCTACAAGATGCGCCAGGACCAGACCGTCACGGTCGCCTTCCCGCTCGTCGGCGCCAAGGCCGAGTCGCTCGGCCTCACCGGCGTCGAGGCGCTCGCCTGGACGACCACGCCGTGGACCCTCCCGACGAACATGGCGCTCGCCGTCGGGCCGGCCATCGACTACGTCACCGTGCCCCACGCCCTGCTGCCGGGCGAGCGCACCGGCGACCAGGAGCTGCTGACCGGCAGCGTCTTCCTCCTCGCCGCCGACACCCTCGCCGCCTACGCCCGCGACCTCGGCTACGAGTCCGCCGAGGCGGCGGAGGCCGCCGTCACGGCGCACTTCGCCGGCGCCGAGCTCGCCGACGTCGAGTACGACCGCATCTGGGACGTCTACGCCGACACCGAGACCTGGGGCACCGAGAACGCCTGGCGCCTCCTCGTCGCCGACTACGTCGCCACCGGCGAGGGCACCGGCATCGTGCACCAGGCCCCCGCCTACGGCGAGGACGACCAGCTGGTCTGCGCCGCCGCGGGCATCCCCGTCATCGTGTCCGTCGACGAGGCCGGGCGTTTCCTGCCGATGTTCGACGAGCTGGGCGTCGCCGGCCTGCAGGTGTTCGAGGCCAACAAGACGCTGGTGCAGCGCCTGCGCGCTGACGGGCGCCTGGTGCGCCTGGCGAGCTACGAGCACAGCTACCCGCACTGCTGGCGCTGCCGCAACCCGCTCATCTACAAGGCCGTCTCCAGCTGGTTCGTCCGCGTCACCGAGTTCCGCGACCGCATGGGCGAGCTCAACCAGGAGATCACCTGGGTGCCCGAGAACGTCAAGGAGGGGCAGTTCGGCAAGTGGGTCGCCGGTGCCCGCGACTGGTCGATCTCGCGCAACCGCTACTGGGGCTCGCCCATCCCCGTGTGGCGCAGCGACGACCCCGCGTACCCGCGCACCGACGTCTACGGGTCGCTCGCCGAGCTCGAGGCCGACTTCGGGCGGCTGCCGCTCAACGAGCAGGGCGAGCCCGACCTGCACCGCCCCTACATCGACGACCTCACGCGGCCGAACCCCGACGACCCGACCGGGCAGAGCACGATGCGCCGCATCGAGGACGTCTTCGACGTCTGGTTCGACTCGGGCTCGATGCCCTTCGCCCAGGTGCACTTCCCGTTCGAGAACCGCGACTGGTTCGAGACGCACGCGCCCGCCGACTTCATCGTCGAGTACATCGGGCAGACGCGCGGCTGGTTCTACGTCATGCACGCGCTCTCGACCGCGCTGTTCGACCGCCCGGCGTTCTCGAACGTCATCAGCCACGGCATCGTGCTCGGCTCCGACGGCCAGAAGATGTCGAAGAGCCTCCGCAACTACCCCGACGTGAGCGAGGTCTTCGACCGCGACGGGGCCGACGCCATGCGCTGGTTCCTGATGTCGAGCTCGGTCATCCGCGGCGGCAACCTCGTCGTCACCGAGGAGGGCATCCGAGAGGGCGTCCGGCAGTTCCTGCTGCCGCTCTGGAGCACGTACTACTTCTTCACCCTCTACGCGAACGCGGCCGAGGCCGACGGGTCGGGAGGCGCGGGCCGGCACGTCGCGGACGGCTACGTCGCGCAGTGGCGTACCGACTCGACCGACGTGCTCGACCGCTACCTGCTCGCGAAGACCCGCCGCCTCGTCACCGAGGTCGAGGGCCACCTCGACGCGCTCGACTCGCCCCTGGCCGCCGCGGCCCTCCGCGACTTCGCCGACGTGCTGACGAACTGGTACGTGCGCCGGTCGCGCGACCGCTTCTGGGCCGGCACCGACCACGACGCGTTCGACACCCTCTACACGGTGCTCGAGACGCTCACCCGCGTCGCGGCGCCCCTCGCCCCGCTCGTCACGGAGGAGATCTGGAAGGGCCTCACCGGCGGCCGCAGCGTCCACCTCGCCGACTGGCCCGACGCCTCCGCCTTCCCGGCCGACGACGCGCTCGTCGACGCGATGGACGCGGTGCGCGCCATCGCGTCGTCCGGCCTCGCGCTGCGCAAGGCGACCGGTCTGCGCGTCCGCCTGCCGCTCGCACGCCTCACGGTGGTCGCGCCGGACACCGCTGGCCTCGAGCCGTTCCGCGCCATCCTCCGCGACGAGCTCAACGTCAAGGACGTCGTCCTCACGGCGCTCACGGAGGAGAGCCTCGGCGAGTGGGGCGTCACCCGCAAGCTGACGGTCAACGCCCGCGCGGCCGGCCCCCGCATCGGCAAGCAGGTGCAGCAGGTCATCCCCGCCGCGAAGAAGGGCGACTGGGAGGCCCGGGGCGAGACGGTCGTGGTGGGCGGCGTCGAGCTGCTGCCCGGCGAGTTCACCCTCGAGCTCGCCGTCGCCGACCCGTCGGCGGCGATCGCGTTCGTCGGCGACGGCGGCTTCGTGCTGCTCGACACCGCGACCACGCCCGAGCTCGAGGCCGAGGGCCTCGCGCGCGACGTCGTGCGGGCCGTGCAGCAGGCCCGCAAGGCGGCCGGCCTCGACGTCGGCGACCGGGTCGTCACGACCCTCGTCGTCGAGCCCGGCTCGGCCGCCGCGATCGAGGTGCACCGCGCGCTGATCGCGGGCGAGACCCTGACGACCGAGCTGGTCGTCGACGTGCAGGACGACGTCGCGACGCGCGACGAGAGGGTCGCCGTCGGTTCCGGCGCGGCCGTGACGGTGGAGGTCCGACGAGCATGAGCCCGAAGAAGAAGAAGAGCGACGCCGAGGGCGGGGGCGCGGCCGACCGCGGCGAGTTCGCCGAGGGCGCCCGCCGCGTCTACGACGAGCTGCTCGCGCGCGTCGGCGAGCAGGCCCCGCAGCCGCGGCTCGCTGCGACGCGCCGGGCCGCCGAGCTGCTGGGCGACCCGCAGCGCGCCTACCCGGTGATCCACGTCACGGGCACGAACGGCAAGACCTCGACGAGCCGCATGATCGAGAGCGTGCTGCGCTCGTACGGCCTGCGCACCGGCCTGATGACGAGCCCGCACCTCACCCGCGTCAACGAGCGCATCGTCGTCGACGGCGAGCCGATCAGCGACGAGCTGCTCGTGGCCAACTGGGACGACATCCAGCCCTACCTGCAGATGACCGACGGCGAGCTGACGGCGGCGGGGGAGCAGCCCCTGACCTTCTTCGAGGCGCTCACCGTGCTGGCCTTCGCCTGCTTCGCCGACGCCCCCGCCGACGTCGTCGTGCTCGAGGTCGGCATGGGCGGCGAGTGGGACAGCACGAACGTCGCCGACGGCCAGGTCGCCGTGTTCACGCCGATCGCCCTCGACCACACGCAGCGCCTCGGCTCGACGGTCGACGCCATCGCCCGCACGAAGGCCGGCATCGTCAAGCCGTCGGCCTCGGTCGTCAGCGCCTCCCAGCAGCCGGAGGCGCTGGCCGAGCTGCAGAGGGCGGCCGACCTCACCGAGTCCACGCTCGCGGTCGAGGGCACCGCGTTCGGCGTCGAGTCGACCACGGTCGCGGTCGGCGGCCAGCTGATCACCGTCCGCGGCCTCGCCGGCCGCTACGACGACCTCCTGCTGCCCCTGTTCGGCGACCACCAGGCGCAGAACGCGGCGATCGCGATCGCGGCCGTCGAGTCGTTCCTCGGCAGCGGCTCCCAGGCGCTCGACCACGACGTGCTGGCCGAGGGGCTGGCCGCGGTGACGTCGCCCGGGCGCCTCCAGATCGTGGCGAACGAGCCGACCATCCTCGTCGACGCGGCCCACAACCCCCACGGGGCACGGGCACTCGCGAAGGCGCTCGACGACTACTTCCAGTTCGGCCGCGTGGTGGCCGTGCTCGGGGTGCTCGCCGACAAGGACGCCGCCGGCATCGTCCGGGCGCTCTCCGGCACGGTGCAGCAGTTCGTCGTGACGAGCAGCGACTCCGAGCGCGCCGTCGACGCCGACGACCTCGCCGCGATCGCGGTGGGCGTCGTCGGCGCCGACCGGGTCGTCGTCGAGACCGACCTCGTCGCCGCGCTCCGCACCGCCCGCGACCTCGCGGAGGAGACCGAGGGCGACGAGCCCGGCGGCGTCGTCGTCACGGGGTCGATCACGCTGGTCGGCGACGTGCTCGCGCTGGCGCAGGCGCCGGGAGGTCTCTCGTGACCGCGGCGCCGCCTCCCGAGGGCCCCCCGGCGGGCACCCGCCCGGCTGGTCGACGCCCCGGGCGCCGACGGGGCGCGGCCGAGAGCCTGCTCTCGATCGTGCTCGTGCTCGAGGCGCTCTCGCTGTTCTTCGTGATGCTCGTCGTGAACGGCCGCGACCTGCTGCCGCCCGCCGCGGCCTTCGGCGGAGGGTTCGCCGCCATCGTCGTCGTCATGCTCGTCTCCCGCACGACGCGCTGGCCCTGGGGCATCGCCCTCGGCTGGGTCGTGCAGGCGGGCCTCGTGGCCTGCGGTCTGCTCGACCCCGTCATGTACGTCGTCGCGGCGCTGTTCGTCGCGATCTGGACCTACTGCCTCATCAAGGGCACCCAGCTCGACCGCCTCAACGCCGCCCGCTACGGTGGGCCCGGCGACGCGGCGTGAGCCGGCCCGGCCCTCGCGACCACACCGACCCTCCCGTCACCCCACCAGAAGGAGCACCACAGTGACCGACCTCCAAGAGACCCTCGTCCTCGTCAAGCCCGACGGCGTCGCCCGCGGCCTCACCGGCGAGATCCTGCGCCGCATCGAGGCCAAGGGCTACGAGCTCGTCGACCTGCGCATGCTGCAGGCCGACCGCGACCTCCTGTCGAAGCACTACGAGGAGCACGTGGGCAAGCCGTTCTACGAGCCCCTCGTCGAGTTCATGGAGAGCGGCCCGACCGTCGCCCTCCGCGTCGCCGGCAACGGCGTCGTCGCGGGCTTCCGCTCGCTGGCCGGCACCACCGACCCGACGACCGCCGCCCCCGGCACCATCCGCGGCGACCTCGGCCGCGACTGGGGCCTGAAGGTGCAGCAGAACCTCGTCCACGGCAGCGACAGCCCCGAGTCCGCCGCGCGCGAGCTCTCGCTCTGGTTCTGAACCGTTCGGTCAGCCGCCGCCCCTGCGGCTGACTGGCCGGGGTGTGTCGCTCGGGGTCGAGTTCCGGCCCCGGGGGGCGCTCCAGGCGCCGGCTCCGCAGCCGCCTTCGCCGACATCGGGGGGCCAGCCGCTGCCCCTGCGGCTGACGGCCGGGGGCACCTCGGGGTCGCGACGTGGCCCCGGGGTGCGCTCTGCTCCGGCCCTAGGGGGCGGGGGTGGCGGAGGACTCGGGGGCGGTGCCGGTGCTCGTGTCGGAGGTGGGGGCGCCGCCCGCGACCTCCGCGACGAACTGGGCGAAGACCGTCGGGTCGGTGAGCGAGCCCTGGTACTGCTGGCCGTTGACCAGCACGGTCGGGGTGCCCGTGACCTTCTCGAGGTCGCTGTTGGGCAGCGGGTCGTTCAGCGCCCGCTCCGTGGCCGAGGCCACCCAGTCGTCGAACTCGCCCCCCGTGACGCACCCGGGGATCTGCTCGTCGTCGGCCCCTGCGCCCTGCACCAGGCTGACCAGCTCGTCGTTCGTCAGCCCGCTGGTGTTCTCCTCCGGCTGCTGCGCGAACAGGGCCGTGTTGACGTCGAGGGCCGCGTCGGGCTGGTAGTTCGCCACGCAGGCCAGGGCGTTCGCCGAGCGGGTCGAGTACTTCGTGCCGAGCGAGGCGTTGTCGAGGAACCCCAGGGGGTGGATCTCGAGGTCGACCGACCCCTGGCTCACCCAGGTCTGCAGCTGCTCCGCGTTGGCCGTGTCGAACTGGCCGCAGTACGGGCACATGTAGTCGAGGTAGACGACGATGCTCGGCTTCTCGGCCGTGCCGGCCGCCGAGGCCGTCGGCTCGCCGTCGGCCGGCACCGCTTCGGTCGTCGTCGCCGAGACCGTGGTGCCGTCGCCCGAGAGCACGATGCCGTCGCTCGCCATGTTCAGCGGCCCGGGGCCGCCCGGGGCCATCGACCGCGTGACGACCAGCACGACGACGGCGGCGACGGCCAGCACGCCGAGCACGAGGCCGCCCTGCAGCGCCCACTTCTTGCGGCGGCGGCGCTTCGCGGCCGCCTCACGGGCGACGCGGGCCTTCTCGCGGGCGGCCTCGCGGCGCTCTCGCTTGGTGTCTCCGGGCACGGCTGGTGGGGTCATCGGTCCTCGCTGGGTCGGGGGGCGCCGACGGGCGCTCTCGGCCAGCGTCTCGCCGCCGGCCAAGAACAACCTGGGACCGCGAGGCTGCGGGGAGGCGCGGTGCGGGCGGGGGAGGCGCGGTGCCGTCAGCCGAGGAGCGTCGGCAGCAGCAGCGGGAACTGCACCACGATGACCGTCGCGACGACGATGTAGTTGAGCACGGGCAGGACCCACGAGTACGGCAGGAAGGCCGCCGCGGCCCGCTGCAGCCGGCCGGGCCCCACGAGGACGCCGCGCGCCGTGCCCCAGGTCAGGAAGACCCAGAAGAGCGGGATGGTGACCGACCACACGAGCATGCACCAGGGGCACAGGGCGCCGATGACGAAGACCGTCTGGGTGAAGAGCCACGTGATGAAGACCCAGGCCAGCGACACGCCCGAGGCGAACGCGACCCAGAACCACCGGGCGAAGCGGGCGCCGGCGAGCAGGCCGAGGCCCACGGCGACCGGGGCCGCGAAGCCGACCAGGCCGATGATCGGGTTCGGGAACCCGAAGAGCGACGCCTGCCAGCTGTTGATGACGGGGGAGCAGCCGACGAACGGGTTCACGTCGCAGCCGAGCGACTCCGTCGGGTTCTCGAGCAGGCGGAACTTGTCGACGGTCAGGGCGAACGAGCCCAGCAGCCCCACGAGCCCGACCACGATCAGCAGCACCGCAGCGACCACCGGGGTGCGGCCCCGGGGCAGGCCCGTGGAGGGGCCGACGGGCGTCGTGCTCGGGGCGGTGTCGGTGAGCGTCACCCCCCGATCATCGCACCCGTCGGATCGTGGTCGGCTGCGATGCGTGCGATAATCGACCCAGTCGAGGGGTGAGAGCCCCGAGATCATGACTTTCCGGGCCGTGCTGGCCCGCGTGGCACCGGCCCCGAGGGGCGTCGCGCGGGTGCAGGTGAAGCCGGGCACGGGGCGCAGGCGCTCCAGGTCGGATGGCCAGTTCCGACAGCAACGAAGAACCGCACGTCGACGAACGACACGGTGGTGACGACGACCGCAGAGACGGTCCGGCCCACCTCGTGACCGAACGCCGCGTGACCGACATGGCGTGCCGTGAGAGGGCACGGTGGTCCGGGGGCAGGTGCACGGCACCGCTCGGCCACGACACGAGACCACCTGCCGACGGCACGTCCTCGGCAGGGCGAGGAGCACACCAGCAGTGCTGGACAACAACGACGACACGACCGACGGTCGACCGAAGAAGAAGCGGGGCCTGTTCGGGGCCCTGCTCGCCCGCCAGGCGGCACCGCCCGCGGCGCGCGCCAGCGGGGCACAGCGCCCCTCTTCTCCGACCGACCCCATCGACGACGCCCAGGAGGCACAGACCGTGACCCACGACACCGACTCCGCGGGCCAGGCCCCGAGCACCCCCGCCGACGAGACCGCCACGCAGGCCCAGGCCGCGCCCGAGGCCGGTCAGGCCCCCGCGTCCGCCGGCGCCCCTGCGACCGCCGTCGCCCCCGCGGTCGACGTCGAGGCCGTGCAGGCCGACCTCGCCGACGGCGAGCCCGCCGCCGAGGCGACCGCCACCGGCTCCGAGCAGGCCGCCGACCCGTCCGCGTCGCCCATCCCGGCGCACCTGACGACGACGAGCCTGATCTTCCACGCCCCGGTCATCACGCCCCTCCCGGCGCGCCCCGGCCGTCGACGTGACGACCGCGACGACCACCGCGACCAGCGCGACGACCTCGACGAGCGCGACGACGAGGGCTACGACGACGGCGGCTGGGACGACGAGCCCCAGCGCCCCGCCTCGCGCCGCCGCTCGCGCGGCCGCTCGCAGGACCGCGAGGAGCGCGACTCCGAGGCCCGCCAGGGCGACCGCGGCCCGCGCGAGCGCCCGCAGCGCCAGGTCGAGCTGATCACCGAGCCGCAGCGCATCAAGGGCTCGACCCGCCTCGAGGCGAAGAAGCAGCGCCGTCGCGACGGCCGTGACGCCGGCCGCCGCCGCACTGTCATCACCGAGGCCGAGTTCCTCGCGCGCCGCGAGAGCGTCGACCGCAAGATGGTCGTCCGCTCGTCGGGCGACCGCATCGAGATCGGCGTCATGGAGGACGGCACGCTCGCCGAGCACTACGTCGCCAAGGCGCAGAACGTCTCGCTGATCGGCAACGTCTACCTCGGTCGCGTGCAGAACGTGCTGCCGAGCATGGAGGCCGCCTTCGTCGACATCGGGCGCGGCCGCAACGCCGTGCTCTACTCCGGCGAGGTCGACTGGGACAGCCTGTCGAACGGCAACCAGCCCCGTCGCATCGAGCTGGCGCTCAAGCCCGGCGACCGCGTCCTCGTGCAGGTCACGAAAGACCCCGTGGGCCACAAGGGCGCCCGCCTGACGAGCCAGATCTCGCTGCCCGGCCGCTACCTGGTCTACGTGCCCAACGGCTCGATGAACGGCATCAGCCGCAAGCTGCCCGACACCGAGCGCGCGCGCCTGAAGAAGATCCTGAAGGAGGCGCTGCCCGAGAACGCCGGGGTCATCGTCCGCACCGCGGCCGAGGGCGCGACGGAGGAGCAGCTGACCCTCGACATCAAGCGCCTGACGAACCAGTGGGCCGACATCAGCGCCAAGGTCGAGACGGGCGCCGCCCCGGCCCAGCTGCACTCCGAGCCCGACCTGCTGATCAAGATCGTGCGCGACGTCTTCAACGAGGACTTCCACGAGATGGTCGTCGACGGCGAGGACGCCTACGAGACGCTGCAGTCGTACCTCTCGGCCGTCGCCCCCGACCTCATCGACCGCATCGTGCGCTACGAGGGCGAGCGCGACGCGTTCGACGAATACCGCCTCAACGAGCAGATCGAGAAGGCGCTCGACCGCAAGGTCTGGCTGCCCTCGGGCGGCTCGCTCGTCATCGACCGCACCGAGGCCATGACGGTCGTCGACGTCAACACGGGCAAGTTCGTCGGCTCCGGCGGCAACCTCGAAGAGACCGTGACGAAGAACAACCTCGAGGCCGCGGAGGAGATCGTCCGTCAGCTGCGCCTCCGCGACATCGGCGGCATCATCGTCGTCGACTTCATCGACATGGTGCTCGAGTCGAACCGCGACCTCGTGCTGCGTCGCCTCGTCGAGTGCCTCAGCCGCGACCGCACCAAGCACCAGGTCGCCGAGGTCACCTCGCTCGGCCTCGTGCAGATGACCCGCAAGAAGCTGGGCCTGGGGCTCGCCGAGTCGTTCGCCGAGGCCGGCAGCGCCGCCCGCGTGCAGGAGCAGCAGCCGCGTCGCGGCCAGAACGGCCAGGGCGGCCAGAACGGCCAGGGCCAGGAGCAGCGTCGCCGCGGCGGCACCGCCGCCAAGTCCGGAGGCGCGGGCCAGTCCGGCGCCGCGGGCGCCGGTCGCGGGGGCCAGCAGCCCGCGTCGGCCGCGCACCCCACCACGGGCACCCACGCCATCACCGAGGACGTCAAGAACGCCCTGTCGCGCATCGCGGCCTCGACCATCGCGCACGCCGAGGACGGCGACCGGAGCACCGACTCCGCCGTCGAGGCCGCCGCCGCCGTCGAGGCGGCCATCGACGCCGCCGCGGCGTCGGTCGGCGGCTCGGCCGAGGCGCCGGGCGAGCAGCAGGGCGACGAGCCCCGCCGGGGCCGTGGAGCCCGCAAGAGCCGTCGCTCGCGCGGCGGCCGTGACGCCGACTCGACCGAGGGCGCGTCGACCGACGACAGCTCGACCGAGGCGGGCCGGGGCCGCGCCGAGGCCGACCAGGCCGACGCGCCGGCGGCCGAGGCCGCCGTCGTGACGGTGCCGACGACCGCCCCCGCGGCGCCGGAGCAGGCCGAGCCCGTCCAGGCCCCGACGGCTCCCGCCGCCGAGGCCGAGCCGGCGCCCGCCCGGGCGGAGCGCAGCACGGAGTCCCGCCGGTCGCGCGTCACCGTGACTACCCCCGAGGCCAGCGTGGCGATCCTCGACATCCCGGTCACCACGACCCGTCGCGAGCCCCGCAAGATCAGCCGTGACGACGCCGAGCAGCTGCTCGACTCCGTCCTCGGGGCGCTGCCCGAGCCCAAGCAGCCCGGCCAGGGCCGCAGCCGCTCGCGCCGTGCCTCGAGCTCGGGCACGACCTCCGCACCGGTCGCCCCCGCGGCCGCGGAGTCGACCGAGGGCGGCTCGACCGAGGGCGACTCCGGTCCGTTCATCCTGGGCGTGGGCGTCAGCTCCGACGAACTGTGACTCGTCTAGGGTGACTGCGTGACCTCGACGCAGCCCGGACAGCCGACCCCAGGGTCGACCGTCCGGGCTGCCGTCGTCTCGCTGCGCGGCACCTCGGGGCGCGACCGTCTGGTCGCCGCCGCCACGGCCGTCGGCGTCGTGCTGCTGGCCCGTTTCGCGCTGGGCCTGCTCGCCATGGTCGGGGCCGCCGTCGGGTTCAGCGTCACGGCCTTCCCGAGCGGGTTCGCGGCGACGCCGGTCGGCCAGTTCCTCGGCAGCTTCGTCTTCTACCCGTTCCCCTTCTACGTCGTGGCGTTCGTCGTGTTGCTGGTGGTGCGGCCGCTCGAGACGGCCGCCCCCCTCGCCACCGTGCTGCGTCGGGCCCTCGTGGCCGGCGCCGCGGGCACCCTGGCCCTCGTCGTCGTCGGCGTCGTGCCCGGCGTGCTGCTCTCGCAGAGCGGCGGCACCTGGGCCAACCTCGTCCTCTACGTCACGACCATCCCGCTGGCGGCGGGCGTCGTCGACACGGCCCTGCTCGTGGTGGGCGCCGTCGTGGCGTGGCTCTGGGCGCGTCGCGAGGGCGACGACCCGACGGGGGCCGACCCTGAGGCCGACGCCCGGCCCCAGGCCGTCGTCGTGCCCGCCGCGCCGACGTCGTCGGACGCCGAGACCGACGCGGACGCGACCGGTGCACCTGTCCGGGTGTCCGCACCGTCGCGCCCGCCCCGCTCCGGCCCCGTCGACCACGCGTCCTTCCGGCCGGCCGCCGTCGCGCCCGTCGACGCCGACGCCGCCCCCGCGCGGCCCGCCGTCGAGCCCGAGGCGACGCCTGCACCCGACGCCCCCCGACGCTCCCGTCGCGCCGCCGACCCCGCCCGCGACGACTGGTCGCGCTTCGCGCCGCCCGCCGACCGCGGCGAGGGCGAGCGGTGAGCGCGCCCCTGCTGCACCGCGACCCGTCGCACGACCACCACGACCACGGCGTCGTCGCGCCCGGTCGGGGCCCCGGGCGAGGCCCGCGCCGCGCCTCCCGCACGCCCCTGCTCGTCGTCGGCGGCGCGGTGGCGCTCCTGCTGCTCGTGGTGCGCCTGGCGTCGCCCGCCCTCGGCCCCGGCCTGCTGCCCGACGTCGCGCAGGACTTCGTCACCCTGACGATCAGCGTCATCGTCGAGTCGATGCCCTTCGTGCTGCTCGGCATCGTGCTGTCGATCATCGTGCAGGTGTGGCTGCCGCAGGCCTTCTTCACGTCGTGGCTGCCGCGCCAGCCGCTGCTGCGCCGAGCGGTCATCTCGTTCCTCGGCATGTTCCTGCCGGTCTGCGAGTGCGGCAACGTGCCGCTGGCCCGTGGCCTGGTGCTCAAGGGATTCACGGTCTCCGAGTCGATGACGTTCCTCCTGGCCGCGCCGATCCTCAACCCGATCACGATCATCACGACGCACCAGGCGTTCGGCTGGAGCGACGGGATCCTGGTCGCGCGCCTCCTCGGCGGGTTCCTGATCGCGAACCTGATCGGCTGGCTCTACAGCCGCCACCCCGACCCCGAGAGCCTGCTGACGAAGTCGTTCGCGGCGGAGTGCGCCCTGCCGACCGACCACGCCCACGGCGGCGGGCGCCTCCGCGAGAGCGTCGAGCTGTTCCGCCGCGAGATGTCGACGATGATGCCCGCGCTGTTCATCGGCGCCGCGATCGCCGGCGGCATCCAGACGGCCGTGCCGCGCTCGGTGCTCGTGACGCTCGGCAGCAACCCGGTCTGGTCGGTGCTCGCGATGATGGTGCTCGCGTTCGTCATCTCGCTCTGCTCGAACGTCGACGCGTTCTTCGTGCTGCCGTTCGCGACGACCTTCATGCCCGGCGGCATCGCCGCCTTCCTCGTCTTCGGGCCGATCATCGACGTCAAGATGCTCGCCCTGCTGCGCACGACGTACCGGCCGAAGGTGCTCGCGCAGCTGACCCTCGTGGTGGCGCTGACCAGCGCCGCGATCGGACTGGTGGTGAACTTCTTTGCTTAGCACGCTCGCAGATCGGTGGCAGGGGGTGCTGCTCACGCTCGTCGTGGGCGTCTCGACCCTCTGGCTCGCCGCGACCGGTCAGCTCATCCTCTACATCCACCCGCGCTACGTCGTCTTCACGGTGATCATGATCGCGATCGGCATGGTGCTCTCGCTCGGCGTGCTCGCCCTCGTGCCCGCCCGCGACGACCACGACCACGAGCACGAGGCCCCCGGGGAGGCGCCCGCCGGCCCCCGCAGGCCGCGTCGTCGCCGGCGGGGCCGGGCCGGCCTCCGCGGCGCCGCCGTCACCGTCGGCGCGCTCGTCACGGTCGGCATCGCCGTCGCGCTCGTCGTGCTCCCGCCCGCGACGCTGACCAGCGCGACGGCCGGGCAGCGCGACGTGAACTCGTCGACGGCCTCGCTGAACGGCACCACGGTGGCCGACGCGGAGGCGGGCGACGCCGACGCGTACAAGTCGTTCAGCGTGCTCGACTGGGCCGGGCTGCTGCGCCAGACGAGCGACCTCGCGTTCTTCGAGGGCAAGACCGCCGACGTCGTCGGCTTCGTGGTGCCGGCCGGCGACGACCCCGACACGTTCTACGTCTCGCGCTTCGTCGTGACCTGCTGCGCCGTCGACGCCCAGCCCGTCGGCGTGCCCGTGCAGCTCGACGACTGGCAGAGCCAGCTCCAGGCCGACGAGTGGGTCGACGTCTCCGGCGGCTTCCGGGCCAACCAGAGCAGCGCGTCGACCGATCCGGTCGCGCTCGTCCCCGACAGCCTCGAGAAGGTCGGCCAGCCGAGTGACCCCTACCTCTACTGACCGGTGGTCGGCGGAGGGCGGGCGCGACGGCGAGCCGCTCGACGAGGCCGACCTGCGCCTCCGTCAGCGTCGCCGCTTCGTCGCGGTCGTCGCCGTGCTCGCCGTCGTCTGCGGGCTCTTCGGCGTGCTCACCCACCTGCAGGGGCCGAAGCTCACCGACGTGCAGGTCGACGCGAGCGCCGTCGTCGAGCGGTCGGGCCAGCAGCTGCGGTTGTTCTCGAACCAGGCCCTCGCCCACGTCGACCCCGACCAGGTCGTCGTCAGCCCGGCGGCGCCCTTCACGGTCGAGACGTCGGGCGACGTGGTCTCGGTGCAGTTCACCGACCGGCTGCGCTACGACACCGACTACCGGGTCAGCGTGTCGGGGGTGTCGAGCATCTACCAGCGGCAGACCTCCGACCTGGAGGCGCGGTTCAGCACCGAGCAGGCCGTCACCTGGCGCATCGTGCACGGCCGTGACGGCGCGGAGGACTCCCTCGAGCAGGCCGACCTGAAGGGCGGCGCCGAGCGGCGCACGGTCTGGAGCGCGCCGCGGATCCAGGCGTACGAGGTCTTCGACAGCGCGGTGGCCGTGCTCACCGACGACGGCGCGCAGTCGACCCTCAGCCTCGTCTCGCTCGACGGGGTCGCCGCCGAGACCCTGCCCCTGCCCCTGCCCGAGGGCCCCGGTCTCGTCACGCAGCTCGGCGCCGACCGGGCGACCACGACGCTGGCGTTCTCGTGGCAGCCCGAGGGCTCCGAGCAGGAGACCCTCTACACGCTCCCGCTGCAGGGCCAGCGGGCCGTCGCCCCCGTGACGTCGATCGCGGGGGAGCCCCTCACGGTGCTCGACTGGCAGTTCGTCCCCGGGCTCGACAGCGTGGTGGCCCAGGCGACCGACGAGCAGGTGACCCTCTTCGACCTCAGCGGGGCCGCGCCTCCCCGGCCCCTCGGCACCTTCGTCGCGCTGCAGGGGGTCTCGCTCGACGGGCGGGGCATCGTCGCGGCGACGGCGCTGCAGGCCTTCCGGGTCGACCTGTCGACGGGGGAGCAGACCCCCATCCCGTTCTCGGCGGTGGAGGGGCAGACGCCGTTCCGCGGCGAGCTCGTCGCCGTCGGCGCGACGGAGTACGTGCAGCAGGTGGCGCTGCCGACCGACGGCGGCACGAGCTTCAGCAGCCTCATCGTGCTGGACGACGAGCAGGAGGCGCGGGTCGTCTTCCGCCCGCCGAGCGGCTCCAGCGAGATCGAGGGCTTCTCCGTGTCGCCGAACGGGCAGTTCCTCGCGGTCGAGACCGCCACGGCGACGAGCCCGACCGACTACACCTACACGATCGACCCGACGCCGGCCGAGGTGACGACCACCGTCGTCGACCTCGCCTCGGGCGCGGTCGTGGCGAGCTTCCTCGGGCACGCCGCCTCCTGGTGAGGCGCGACGGCCGGTCGGGCGATCGTCGACCCGGCACCGCCGCCCCGCGGCGCTAGGGGCGAGGGCGTGCCGTCAGCCCGCGCTTGACCCGCTGCGAGACGCGCAGGCCGCTGCGCTCGAGGCGGCGGGCGAGCTCGAGGCCCGAGACGGGCACCGCGCCGGCCGCGACGAGGTCGGCGAGCCGCGACTCGGGCACGTCGTAGTGGTCGTGGTCGAAGCCCCGGCGGGGCACGTCGTGGGCCGCGGCGAAGGCGTGCAGCTCGGCGTACGACTCGTCGCTGACCAGGTGCGCCCAGAGGGTGTCGTGGGCAGGCCAGATGGCCTCGTCGATCAGGATGGTCACGCCGCCGATGCTACCCGCGCGTTGACGCCCGCCGAGGGCCCCCTGTATCGTGGAGGGTCGGTGCGCGCAGGCCCACGGTCGTGTCGGCATCCCCGGGCGTGATCTCGTCCGCCCCACGACGTCCTCTCGCACCGCACCAGCGTCGCCCGTCCAGACGGTCCGGCGACGCGACCGAGCGGCGGGCACAGCCCGCTCCCTCGTGCTCGACCCGGGGCACCTTTCCCCGGCACACAGATCCAGAAGAGACTGAACACCCATGGCCACCTTCGTCGACCACGTGACCCTCCACCTCCGAGCAGGCAACGGGGGCAACGGCTGCGTCTCCGTCAAGCGCGAGAAGTTCAAGCCCCTCGCCGGCCCCGACGGCGGCAACGGCGGCAACGGGGGCGACATCGTGCTCGTCGCCGACGCCGGCGTCACCACCCTGCTCGGGTTCCACCGCGCCCCCCACCGCTCGAGCGAGAACGGCGGCCCGGGCATGGGCGACCACCGCAGCGGCACCCAGGGCACCGAGCTCGAGCTCGCCGTGCCGCTCGGCACCGTCGTGAAGTCGACCGACGGCACCGAGCTGATCGACATGACCGAGCACGGCACGCGCTACGTCGTGGCCGAGGCCGGCATCGGCGGCCTGGGCAACGCGGCCCTGTCGTCGACGAAGCGCAAGGCCCCCGGCTTCGCGCTGCTCGGCACCCCGGGCTGGCAGGGCGACGTCCTGCTCGAGCTGAAGGTCGTGGCCGACGTCGCGCTCGTCGGCTACCCGTCGGCCGGCAAGTCGAGCCTCGTCGCCGCGCTCTCCGCGGCCAAGCCGAAGATCGCCGACTACCCCTTCACGACCCTCCACCCGAACCTCGGCGTCGTCGAGTCGGGCGACACCCGCTACACCGTCGCCGACGTGCCCGGCCTGATCGAGGGCGCCAGCGAGGGCAAGGGCCTCGGGCTCGAGTTCCTCCGCCACGTCGAGCGCTGCTCGGCCCTGCTGCACGTGCTCGACTGCGCCACGCTCGAGCCCGGCCGCGACCCGCTGACCGACCTCGACGTCATCCTCCGCGAGCTCGAGGCCTACCCGGTGCCCGAGGGGCAGCTGCCGCTGCTCGAGCGTCCGCAGATGATCGCCCTCAACAAGGTCGACGTGCCCGACGGCCGCGAGCTCGCCGACTTCGTCACGCCCGAGCTCGAGGCCCGCGGCTACCGCGTCTTCGAGATCTCGGCCGTCAGCCACGAGGGCCTCCGCAACCTCTCGTTCGCCCTGGCCGAGGTCGTCGAGGCCAGCCGCGCCGAGATCGCCAGCCGACCCGCGCCTCCCCGCCTCGTCATGCGCCCCCGCGCCGTCAACGAGAAGCCGTTCGTCATCAGGGTCGAGGGCGGCACCTACGGCAACGTGTACCGCATCCTCGGCCAGAAGCCCGAGCGCTGGGTCGTGCAGACCGACTTCAACAACGAGGAGGCCGTGGGCTACCTCGCCGACCGCCTCAACGCGATCGGCATCGAGGACGCCCTGTTCAAGGCGGGCGCGCAGGCCGGCTCCACCGTCCTGATCGGCCCCGAGGGCGGCATCGTCTTCGACTGGGAGCCCACGCTCACCTCGACCGCCGAGCTGATGACCTCGGCCCGAGGCACCGACCCGCGCCTGATCAAGAACGACCGCCCCACCCGCAACCAGCGCCGCGAGGACTACTTCGAGCGCATGGACGCGAAGGCGGAGGCGCGGGCCGAGCTCCAGCGCGAGCGCGCGGCCGGCCTCTGGACCGACGACGAGGGCTTCCTCGTCACGGAGGGCGACGAGCGGGAATGAGCACCGAGGGCCCCCTCGTGACCCCGGCGCGCCCCGACGGCGCCCCCGTGGTCGACCGGGCCGGCATCGCCCGGGCCCGCCGCATCGTGGTCAAGGTCGGCTCGTCGTCGATCAGCGGGGAGAACGTCGGCCAGATCGAGCCCCTCGTCGACGCGCTCGCCGGCGCCTACGCGCGCGGCGCCGAGGTCGTGCTCGTCTCGTCGGGCGCCATCGCGACGGGCCTGCCGCACCTGCGGCTCGACTCGCGACCGACCGACCTCGCGACCCAGCAGGCGGCGGCCGCGGTGGGCCAGAACGTCCTGATCTACCGCTACCAGCAGAGCCTCCGCCGGCACGGCATCGTCGCCGGCCAGGTGCTGCTCACGGCGGGCGACATGCGCGACCCGACGCCGCGCAGCAACGCCCAGCGCGCGATGGACCGCCTGCTCGAGCTGCGGATCCTGCCGATCGTCAACGAGAACGACACCGTCGCGACCCACGAGATCCGCTTCGGCGACAACGACAGGCTCGCCGCCCTGGTCGCCGAGCTGATCGGTGCCGACGCCCTCGTGCTGCTCAGCGACGTCGACGCGCTCTACACCCGGCCGCCGCACGAGCCCGGGGCGGTCGCGCTCGTCGACGTCCCGGTCGGCGACGACCTCGCCGGGGTGACGTTCGGCGACGCGGGCGCGGCCGGGGTCGGCACGGGCGGCGCCGGCACCAAGGTGGCCGCGGCCCGCCACGCCGCCGCGGCGGGCACGCCGGTGCTCGTCACGTCGACGGCGAACGTGGCGCTCGCGCTGTCGGGGGCCGCGGTCGGGACCTTCTTCGAGGCCGTGCCCCGCGCCTCCTGAGGGCTGCCCGCGGGCTTAAGATCTCGGCATGACGACCCTCGTGCCCACGCCCGTCGACCCTGCCTCCTCGCCGGCCGCCGGCCCCGCGCCGGAGGGCCCTGCGGCGGGCTCGCCGTCGGTGCACGACTCGCTCGTCGCGGCGCGGGCCGCGTCGCGCGTGCTGGCGCAGCTCACCAGCGACCGGAAGGACGCCGCGCTGCACGCGATCGCCGACGCGGTCGTCGCCCAGGCCGACCGCGTGCTCGCCGCCAACGCGCTCGACCTCGAGCAGGCCGAGCGCGACGGGGTCGCCCCGGGCCTGCGTGACCGCCTGCGCCTCGATCTCGCGCGCCTCGAGGGGCTCGCGGCCGCCACCCGGCTCGTCGCCGCCCTCGTCGACCCGGTCGGCGAGAACGTGCGCGGCCGGGTGCTGCCCAACGGGCTGCGCCTCGACCAGGTGCGCGTGCCGTTCGGCGTGGTCGGCGCCATCTACGAGGCACGGCCCAACGTCACGGTCGACATCGCCGCCCTCGCGCTCAAGAGCGGCAACGCGGCCGTGCTCCGCGGCGGCAGCGCGGCCCGTCGGTCGAACACGGCCCTGGTGGCGGTCATCAGGGAGGCGCTGGTCGCCTCCGGCCTGCCCGCCGACGCCGTCGTGACCATCGACCAGCACGGCCGCGAGGGCGCCGCCGAGCTGATGCGCGCGCGCGGCCTCGTCGACGTGCTCGTGCCGCGGGGGAGCGCCGCCTTCATCGAGACCGTCGTCCGCGAGTCGACCGTGCCGGTGATCGAGACGGGCGCGGGCGTCGTCCACGTCTTCCTCGACGAGAGCGCCGACGAGGCGACCGCCGTCGACGTGGTCGTGAACAGCAAGGTGCAGCGGCCGAGCGTCTGCAACGCCCTCGAGACCCTCCTGGTGCACGAGCGGGCCGCCGACCGCCTGCTGCCGGCGGTGCTGGGTGCCCTCCGCGCCTCCGGCGTGACCGTCCACGGCGACGAGCGCGTGCGCGCCGTCGACGCCGACGTGGTGCCGGCCACCGACGACGACTGGGCGACGGAGTACATGAGCCTCGACCTCGCGGTGCGCGTCGTCGCCGACGTCGACGCGGCGATGGAGCACATCGAGCGCTGGTCGACGCGGCACACCGAGTCGATCGTCACGGCCGACCACGCGACGGCGGAGAGGTTCCTCGCCGAGGTCGACAGCGCCGTCGTCATGGTCAACGCGTCGACGCGGTTCACCGACGGGGGCGAGTTCGGCTTCGGCGCCGAGGTGGGCATCTCGACGCAGAAGCTGCACGCGAGGGGGCCGATGGGGCTGCCCGAGCTGACCAGCACGAAGTGGCTCGTGCGCGGCACCGGCCAGGTGCGCGGCTAGACTGGCCCGGATCACCCCTCGGAACGGAGAACCCATGCTCGACGTCGCCCTCCTCGCCGCTGCCCACGAAGACCTGGCGCCGCTCATCGCGCCGCCCGCTGCCATCTCCGCGGTCTTCGGCGTGTTCTTCCTGTTCCTCGGCTACGTCGTGTGGAGCTACCGCGACGTCTCCAACCGCTCGCCGCGCAAGGCGTCCACGCAGGCGCACCACGAGGGCCCCGTCGACGAGTTCGGCCACCCCGAGCAGCACTGACCGGGCGGGCTGAGAGCGTGGTGGCGGTCGCCCCGGCGGCGACCCTCGAGGGCGTCGACGAGCAGCACCGCCGACCCCGCATCGGCATCATGGGCGGCACGTTCGACCCGATCCACCACGGTCACCTGGTCGCGGCCAGCGAGGTCGCCCAGTCGTTCGCGCTCGACGAGGTCGTCTTCGTGCCGACCGGCCAGCCCTACATGAAGGCGGCGCCCAGCGACAGCGAGCACCGCTACCTCATGACGGTCATCGCGACCGCCTCCAACCCGATGTTCACGGTCAGCCGGGTCGACATCGACCGCGGCGGCCCCACCTACACGATCGACACCCTCCGCGACATCCGCTCGCAGCACCCCGACGCTCAGCTCTTCTTCATCACGGGCGCCGACGCCGTCGCCCAGATCATCGACTGGAAGGACGTCGAGGAGCTCTGGGCCCTCGCGCACTTCGTCGCCGTGACCCGGCCCGGGCACGACCTGAGCGTTGGTGGATTGCCGGAGAGCGACGTAAGCTTGCTCGAAGTCCCCGCCTTGGCGATCTCGTCGACCGATTGCCGCGCCCGGGTCGGTCGCGATCACCCGGTGTGGTACCTGGTCCCCGACGGAGTCGTCCAGTACATCTCCAAGCACCACCTGTACAGGAGCCACTCATGAGTTCGACCGACGGCCAGCCGCCGCTCACCAGGCGACAGGTCCGCGACCTCGAGCGAGCCCGACAGGGGTCCGCCGCCCTCACGGGCGAGCAGCCCGCCGCCGAGGCCCCGACCGGCTCGGCTCCCACGCCCGTCTCGGCCGCGCCCGTGACCGAGGAGGTCGTGCGGCCGGTGCCGTCGTCGCTGGTGGCGCCGGTGTCGAGCCCGGCCGTCGCCGCCTCTGCACCCTCTCCCGCGTCCGCTCCAGCCCCGTCCTCCGTCCCGGCGCCGTCGTCGGTCTCGGGCCCGCCCGCCTCCGTCGCCGAGCCGGGCCAGCTGACCCGTCGCCAGCTGCGCGCCCTGCGCGACGCCGAGGCCGCCCGTGGCCCCGTGCCGCTGCAGGCCCCCGGCCCCGAGCCGCGTCGCACGCTCTCCGAGGCTCTCGACACGGTCGACCAGATCGTCTCCCCGATCGAGGGCGGCGACGGCTCCGCGGCCGGGACGAGCGCCTCCGCGGGCTCACGTCCGGCCTCGTCCGCGCCCGCCTCTGCCGCGCCCGCCTCGGCTCCGCCCGCCGGTGACGACCTCCCAGCGTCGGTGCGCCCGCCGGTGTCGTCGGCGCCGTCGGTGCTGCCGACCCGCGACGACGACTCGACGGCCGACGACGGTGCGGCCCCCGGGCCGCGTCGCACGGGCGAGGTGCGCCCGGCCTCGTCGCCCGCGCCCACGTCGACCCCGACCGTCTTCCCGCTCGACCTCACGGGCGAGCGGCCGTCGTCGACGCCGTCAGAGCCCGTCGCGTCCCTGCGGCCGGCGGGGCTCGACCCCGTCGCCCCGACCCCGGTCGTGGAGGCCGCCCCGGCCTCGGTGCCCGAGCCGACCGGCTTCGTGCCGCCGGTGGGGCACTGGACGACGCAGGTCGACGCCCCCGACGACGAGAGCGCCCCCGGTCGCGCGCTCGGCACGCACACGGGCCAGACGAACGCGCTCATCCTCACCGACCAGCAGGTCGCCGACGTCACCGGGGCGCTGAACGCCACCGGCGAGATCATCATCACCGGCTCCATCGACCTGCCCCGCAGCCTCGGCGCGACGGGGTCGCAGGCCCGCATCGACAACTCCGAGATCGACCGCCTCATGGAGGCCGGCGACGCCGAGTCGGCCGACACCGACGCGGCGCCCGTCCGGGCCAGCAAGGCCATCAGCACGCACACCTCCACCCGCTCGGTCGTGCTCGCCGCAGCCCAGCCGGCGGCCAACCGGCTGCCGCTCGTGCTCGGGATCGTCGGGGGCGGCGTGGGCCTTGGTATCATCGGTGTCATCGTCTACGGCTTCTCGACCGGAGTCCTGGGCGGCTGACCTCCGACCCCCACCGGGTCGGCGTGGTGGCGGGCTCGACCCGACCACCGCCTCCTGAACACCCCGGCCGTCGCTGACGGCCGCCTCCACCACATCCGTCCCTACCCAGAGGATCCCTTGACAGCCACCCCTCGCGCCATCGAGCTCCTGCAGATCGCCGCCCGCGCCGCAGACGACAAGCAGGCCGACGACCTCGTCGCGCTCGACGTCACCGAGCCGCTGCCCCTCACCGACGTGTTCCTCCTCGCCTCCGGGCGCAGCGAGCGCAACGTCGTCGCCATCGCCGGCGAGATCGAAGACAAGCTGCTCGAGCACGGCGTCAAGACGCTGCGCCGCGAGGGCCGGGCTGAGGGCCGCTGGGTCCTGCTCGACTTCGGCGACCTCGTCGTCCACGTCTTCCACGACGAAGACCGCCAGTACTACTCGCTCGAGCGACTGTGGAGCGACTGCCCGACCATCCCGCTCGACGTCGTGACCGAGGCTGCGGCCGCTGAGCCGGCTGAGGCCCCTGCCGAGGCCTAGCCCGGCTCGCCCTCCGGGGTGTTCGACGTGACGGAGACCCGGCTGCGGCCGGGTCTTCGTGCGTCCGGGACGCCGTCGGGGGGAGGTGTACTCGAGGCGTCGAAATCTGTAGTAAGGTTGACGAGTTGCTTCGGAAGGGGCAACGGAACGACAACAGAACATGGGTCTGTGGCGCAGCTGGTAGCGCACCTGCATGGCATGCAGGGGGTCAGGGGTTCGAGTCCCCTCAGATCCACCCGAACGAAGAGGCTCTCCCGCTGGGAGGGCCTCTTCTCGTTTCTGCGGGTGCGTGTGCCCCGCCGCAGAGGCCGGGCACGCCTCCCTCGAGGCGACGCGTTCTGGGGGCCCAACGTCGGCGGGGGCCCACAACGGATCACCCCGTGGTGGTGCGGTCGTCGCGGCCTCGCGGGGCGCTCATCGAGGTGTCGTCGTCGCGGCCTCGCGGGGCGCTCATCGAGGTGTCGCGTTCTGGGGTCTCGGCGGGGGTGAGGGCCCGGAACGGGTCACCTCGTGGTGGTGCGGTCGTCGCGGCCTCGCGGGGCGCTCATCGAGGTGTCGCGTTGTGGGGGATGGGCTGAGGTGGGGGCCCAGGACGGGTCGCCTCGTCGTGGTGTGGCCATGAACGGCCCGGCGCTGCGGCGCCGTCCTCTCTCCACCCCAGGAGCCTGACGGGGCCCTGCGTGCGACGTCGGGCGGGCGCGGGTTCGCCAGCCCCGCGCAGGCTGCTCGGGCGCGGGGCTCATCGAGGTGACGCGTTCTGCGGCCCGCGCGGGGGTGAGGGCCCAGAACGGGTCATATCGGCGTGGCGTGGACGTGAGCGGCGCTGCTCGCCGTGGGCGCGACGCGGGGCGTGCGTGCCCGTGCGCGCGCCGGGGGGCTGCTGGGGGAGGGCTGTGCATCGGCTCCATGCGGGGACGCGACGGGGTAGACATCAGGCATGACCGACCAGCAGCCCGTCCCGAGCCCGACCCCCGACGACGACGCGACCCGCGCCTCCGGCGGTCCCGCCCCCGAGTCGCGACCGCGCCCCGCCTACGGCGAGTACGCCCCGACCCCCGCGGGCGGCGCCGCTCCCGACGCGGGCCAGGGCCAGGCTCCCCAGGGCGCCCCCGCTCCCGCACCTGCCCAGGGCGTCGTGCCCCCGCAGCCGGGCTACCAGGCCCCGGCCGGCAGCTCACCCCAGGCGACGCCGGGCCTCCCCGGCATCGGCGCCTTCGCCGGCGGCGGGCACCCGCAGACCCTCGCCACGTTCACGAAGTACGAAGACGCGCAGGCCGCCGTCGACCTGCTCAGCGACGAGGGCTTCCCCGTCGAGAGCGTCTCCATCGTCGGCCACGACATCCGCACCGTCGAGAACGTCGCCGGCCGCCTCACCACCGGCAAGGCCGCCGTGCGCGGCGCCGGTGGTGGCGCGTGGTTCGGCCTGCTGCTCGGCCTGCTCTTCGGCCTCTTCGCGAGCAACGTGGCCCTGATCGGCGTGCTGCTCGTGGCCGTCGGCGCCGGGGCTCTCTGGGGGGCCCTGTGGGGCGCCATCGGCCACGCGGCGACGCGGGGCCGCCGCGACTTCTCCTCCGTGAAGACGATGGAGGCGGGGCGCTACGAGGTGCTCGTGCGCGGCGAGCTCGCCGCCCGTGCGCACCAGGTGCTCGCTACCGGCCGCAAGGTCGCGTAGCCAGACCGGGACCGGCACCGGTACCGGCACCGGCACCGACACCGGCACCGCACCGCATACGACGGCGCCCGACCCCGCGAGGGGCCGGGCGCCGTCGTCTGCGCGAGACGCCCCTACGGCGTGACCATCCCGCCGTTGACGTTCAGCGTCTCGCCCGCGACGAAGCTCGACTCCGCGCTGGTCAGGAACACGTACGCCGGAGCCTGCTCGGCCGGCTGCGCCGCCCGCCCCATCGGCGACTCGCTCGAGCCGAACTCGGGCAGCGTCTGGGGGTCGACGCCGCGCGTGACCTGTAGTGCCGACCAGGTGGGCCCGGGTGCCACGACGTTGACGCGGATGCCGCGCGTGATGAGCTGCTGCGCGAGCCCCTTCGAGAAGTTGTTGATCGCGCCCTTCGTGGTCGCGTAGTCGAGGCGGTCGGGCGCGGGCACGTACGCCTCGAGCGACGCCGTGTTGACGATGGTCGAGCCGGGCGCGAGGTGCGGCAGGGCGGCCTTGACGATGAAGAACGGCGCGAAGACGTTCGTGCGGAAGGTCTCCTCGAACTGCTCGTCGCTGATCTCCTCGATGGTCGGCTGCCAGACCTGCTTGCCGGCGACGTTGACGATCGCGTCGAGCCCGCCCATGCCCTCGACGGCGCGCGCCACGAGCTCACGGCAGAAGGAGGCGCTGGTCAGGTCGCCGGGGACGGCCACGGCCTTTCGGCCCGCCGCCTCCACCTGCTCCACGACGTGGCGGGCGTCCTCCTCCTCCTCGGGCAGGTACGACAGGGTCACGTCGGCGCCCTCCCGCGCGAAGGCGATCGCGACCGCGGCGCCGATGCCGGAGTCGGCTCCGGTGATGAGGGCCTTCCGCCCCGTGAGGCGGCCGGTGCCGCGGTAGGTCGCCTCGCCGAGGTCGGGCACCGGGGTCATGGCCGACTGCAGGCCGGGCTCCGGCTGCTGCTGCACCTCGGGGCTGATCACGGGGTAGCGGTGGCGGGGGTCGTCGAACGTGTACTGGTCGCTGGTCATGCCTCCGTCGTACGCCCCGCACCTGCCGGGACGCCGTGCCGTACCCCTCCGCACCACGTGCTCACCGGGGCTGTCAAGGGGGCACCGCGCGCCGCCGTGGGCGACCACGGTGGAGGCGACGAGGCGGGTCGACCAGGTGAGGCCTGCGGAGCGACGGCGAGGAGGCGCGGGGTGGCGACGAGCGTGACGGTGTGGGTCGACGCGTGGCAGCTGGTGCAGGGGCACGACGTCTTCCGGGTCGCCGACGTGGTGAGCTGGCCCGTCACGGTGCCCGCCCCCGGCGCCGACCGGCTGGCCGGGCTGCACGCCCCTGCCGACCCGGATCTGCTCGTCGAGCACTACGGCGCCACGCACCGGGTCAGCACGGTCACGGGCACCGTCGCGGCGATCGGACGGGCGTCGGCGCCCGTCGCCGTCGTGCTGCAGCGCCCCGGGGGACGGGCGTCGGCACCCGCGGCGTGGAACGTCACCTCGGTGCTGGGCACCGCCGACTGGGACGACCGGGGGCGTGCCGCGTGGTTCTGCGGCTACCTCGTGACGCTGGTCGACGTCGAGCTCGACGGCCCGTGACGGCTGCCTCCTGCCCAGTCCGGGGATTCCGTTGGTGCCCCAACGATCTGTACACTCGACGTCATGGCCCGAGCACCCCGAGACCGAGCACCCCGCGACCCGCACGCGCACGGCAGTCGCTTCGGCGACCTCGTCGAGGCGATGAACGCCCGGCTGCGCCCCTACATCGGCGGCGCGCAGCTCGGCCTCAAGAACGAGGCGCCCCCGGTGGCGCCGGCGCACGGCGGAGCATGCCCGCTCTGCGGCGCGCCCATGGACGAGCACGTCGTCGACCGCTCCGGCCCCCGCACGATGGTGCACTGCCCCGGCACCCCCCGCGCCGCCTGGGCCGGCGCGGGCTCGTGAGCGCCCCCGGCACCCTCACCGTTGACAACGCCGACGTCGACAGCGCCGCCGTCGACCCGCTCGCCCTCGAGAGCCAGATCTGCTTCGCCCTCTCGGTCGCGTCCCGCAGCGTCGTCGCCGCCTACCGCCCCGTGCTCGAGCCCCTCGGCCTCACGCACCCGCAGTACCTCGTCATGCTCGCCCTCTGGGAGCACCGGGGGAGGCGCGGTGAGGGCCCCCCAGGCCAGGCCGGCACCGACGACCGCCCGCTGTCCATCCGCGACCTCGCGCGCCTCCTCCGGCTCGACCCCGGCACCCTCTCTCCGCTGGTGAAGCGGCTGGAGGCGCAGGGCCTGCTCACGAGGCGCCGTCACGTCGACGACGAGCGCACGCTGGCCATCGAGCTGACCGGGCCGGGGCAGGCGCTCCGGGGCGAGGCCGAGGCGATCCCCGGCCGCATGATGCGTCGCCTCGGCGTGACGCGCGACGAGCTGGTCGTGCTGCACCGCACGATGACGAGGCTGATCGCCGCGGCCGAGGGCGACCCGCTCGACGACGGGGGCTCCGCGGGCTGAGCCGACCCGCGCCTCCTGCGGGCACTGCCCCGCCCGGACCCCGAGCCCCCGAGGGGCCGGCCCGGGAGGCCGAGCCCCGGGAGGCCGAGCCCCGGGAGGCCGAGACCCGGGAGGCGGAGCCCCGCGACGGTCAGCCTCCGGCGCCCCGCCGCGGCAGCGTCGGCAGCGCCGTCTCGTCGAGCCAGGCCGCGAACAACAGCGCCAGCGAGTCGTCGGTCGTGTCGGTGACCTCGTCGCAGAGCTCGACGAAGTCGTCGGTGCTGACGACGCCGTGGCGGTGGCGGGCCGTCCACTCTCGCAGCACGGTGAAGAAGGCCTCGTCGCCGATCGTCAGCCGCAGCGCGTGCAGCGTGAGGGCGCCGCGCTTGTAGACGCGGTCGTCGAACATCGCGTCGGGCCCCGGGTCGCCCACGACGATGTCGTGCGGCGGCAGGGCGAGCCGCAGCCGCGTGCGCTGGGCGTGCGCGTGGGCGGTGGTGCCGCCGTCGTGCTCCGACCAGAGCCACTCGGCGTAGCAGGCGAAGCCCTCGTTGAGCCAGATGTCGCGCCAGTCGGCGAGGCCGACGCTGTTGCCGAACCACTGGTGCGCGAGCTCGTGCGCGATGAGCCGCTCGGTGCCCGACCTCCCGTCGACGTGGTTGGCGCCGAAGACCGCGGCCCCCTGCGCCTCCAACGGGATCTCCAGCTCGTCGGCCGTGACGACGACGGTGTACCCGGGGAAGGGGTAGGGGCCGAAGGCGTCGACGAAGCAGGCCACCATGCGGTCGAGGGGCGCGAAGTCGTGCGCGGCGCGGTCGTGCAGCTCGGGCGGGGCGACGATCAGGCCGGCGACCGGGGCGGCCTCGGTGCCGAGGGCGACGGGGACGGTCTCGTAGCGGCCGATCTGCACGGTCGCGAGGTAGGTCGAGGTCGGCTCGGGCTGCACGTACGTCCAGGTGACCTTGCCGGCGGTGGTGCGGCGGTCGGTCAGCTCGCCGTTGCAGACGACCGTGTAGCCGTGCTCGGCCGAGACGCTGACGCGGTAGCTCGCCTTGTCGGCCGGGCGGTCGTTGCACGGGAACCAGGTCGGCGCGCCCGTCGGCTGGGCGGCCACGATGACGCCGTCGTCGAGCTCCTCCCAGCCGAGCTCGCCCCAGGGGCTCTGCCGGGGCGCCGGCGTGCCCGAGTAGTCGACCCGCACGACCAGCCGGGCCCCCGCCTCCACCGGCTCGGGCAGGGTGACCGTGAGCTTGCCGGCCGTGTGGCGCGAGCGGGCGCGGGCCCCGTCGACCCTGACCTTCTCGACGCGGAGGCCGACGAGGTCGAGCTGCAGGCTCCGGAGGCGCGTGGCGGCCACCGCGGTCACGGTCGCCGTGCCGTCGAGCCGGTTGGTGGCCACGCGGTAGGCCAGCTCGAGGTCGTACGACTCGGCCGACCAGGTCTCGTCGCCGCTGTCGGGGGCGTACGAGGTCACGAGGTGACGGCGTGGTAGTCGGCGAACGTGACCTCGCGCCACGGGCCGATCGGGTTGCCGCTCCAGCGGCTGCCGGCGGGCACGCCCTCGCCGCGCATCACGAGCGAGGCGGGGCCGACGGTCGCGTGCTCGCCGAGCACGGCGGCGGGCAGCACGACCCCGTGCGGCCCGAGGGTCGCCCCGGCGCGGAGCGTGACGGAGTCCATGGACATGATTCGATCATGGAACAGGTGCGTCTGCACGACGCAGCCCCGGTTGACGGTGCTGCCGTCGCCGAGCGTGACGAGGTCGGCCTCGGGCAGCCAGTAGCTCTCGGTCCAGACGCCGCGGCCGATCCGGGCGCCCAGGCTGCGCAGCCACCAGACCAGGGCGGGCGTGCCGCTCGCCGCGCGGGCGAACCACGGTGCGGCGCACATCTCGACGAACACGTCGGCGGTCTCGCTGCGCCAGACGAACGACGACCAGAGCGGCTGCTCGGAGGCGCGCACCCGGCCGATCAGCAGCCACTTCGCGGCGGTGCTGACGGCCGCGGCGACGGCCCCCGCGGCGAGCAGCAGCACGGCGCTGAGCAGGGAGGCGGCGAGCAGGCCGAGCGCGTCGGTCACCGCCCACAGGCCGAAGACGAGGCCGAGGCCGATCAGCACGGTGACGACGACGGGCACGACCCGGCTGAGCTCCCAGGCGACCCGGGCGGCGCGGAGCCGGGCCGGCGGGCGGAAGGTGCGCGACTCGTCGGCGGCCGCGACCGTGCGTCGAAGCCGGACGGGCGGCGAGCCGAGCCACGACGAACCGGCCTTCGACGAGCGCGGGGCCGCCGAGAGCACGGCGACGAGGCCGTCCTTCGGCACCTTGTGCCCGGGGCCGGCCATGCCCGAGTTGCCGAGGAAGGCCCGGCGGCCGATCTCGGCCCGGGCGACGCGCAGCCAGCCGCCGCCGAGCTCGTACGAGGCGACGAGGGTGTCGTCGGCGAGGAAGGCCCCGTCGCGGATCGTCGTCATGCACGGCAGCAGCAGCACGGTCGAGGCCTCGACGTCGCGGCCGACGCGGGCCCCGAGGAGGCGCAGCCAGACCGGGGTCGCGAGGCTCGAGTACAGCGGGAAGAGATAGGTGCGGGCGAGGTCGAGCAGGCGCTCGGTGCTCCAGATCTGCCAGCCGACGCGGCTGCGCACGGCCCAGGTGCCCTCGCGGACGCCGAGGGCGAGCAGCCGGACGGCCCCGACGACGACGAGCGCCGCGACGACGCCGGCCAGCAGGGTGCCCGGCACCGCCCCCGCGACGGCCCGCCACCAGGCCTCGCCGAGGGTGGCCGAGCCCCGCACGCCCGCGGCGACGACGGCGCCGCCGGCGGAGAGCGAGGCGACCGGCAGCAGGCTGATCAGCAGCGACGAGACGCCGTAGGCCCACAGCCACCGTCGGGCACGGTCGGGCCGCTCGGCCGGCCACCACGTGCGGGCCTTGCCGACCCGGGCGGCGGGGGAGCCCGACCAGGCCTGGCCCGCCGGCACCCGGCCGAAGACGGCGGAGCCCGGGGCGACCGTGGCGTGCTTGCCGATGCGGGTCCCCGGCAGCAGGGTGCTGCGCATGCCGACGGTGCTGCCCGCCCCGATCCGCACGGCGCCGAGGCGCAGCACGTCGCCGTCGACCCACCAGCCCGACAGGTCGACCTCGGGCTCGATCGACGCGCCCCGGCCGACGCGCAGCATGCCCGTCACGGGCGGCAGGGTGTGCAGGTCGACGTCGGGGGCGATGCGCGCGCCGAGGGCGCGGGCGTAGTAGCTGATCCACGGGGCCCCGGCGAGGCCGGTCGCCGCGGTCTGCAGCTGCACCTGCTCGGCGAGCCACAGCCGCAGGTGGACGCCGCCGCCGCGCGGGTGGTCGCCCGCGGCGACCCCGGACAGCAGGAGTCGCGCCGCGGCCACCGAGATCGCCATCCGCCCCGGCGGCGTCACGAACACGACGATCCCCACGACGAGCAGCCAGGCGTCGACCCGCGGCAGCACGTCGAAGCCGCCCACTGCGCGCAGGACGGTGGAGGCGGTCAGCGCGATCGTCAGCCAGCGGAGGCCGGCGAGGAGGTGCAGCGGCAGGCCGAGGAGCGTCTGCAGCCACTGGGTGCGGGCGGGGACGGGCAGCGACCGGTGGTGCTCGGTGCGGGAGGGCCCTGCCGGGTCTCCCGCGACTCCGGCCCGTCGCTGGGCGAGGTCGTCGGCCATCGCGCCGAGGCGCGGGTGCGAGTAGACGTCGGCGACGGTGTACTCGGGGTCGCGCTCGCGGATGCGCGCCACCAGCTGGGCCGCGGCGAGCGAGCCGCCGCCGAGGTCGAAGAACTCGGCGGAGGCGTCGCCGACCGGGAGGCCCAGGACGGCCTGCCAGTCGGCCGCCAGCACGGCCTCGTCGGGCCCGAGGGCGCCCGGGCCCGTGCCGCTGCCCGTACCCGCCGAGCCGTCGTCGGGGGCCTGGTCGGCGAGGGGCCAGGGGAGGGCGTCGCGGTCGATCTTGCCGGAGGTCTTGGTGGGCAGGTCGCCGTCGACGACGGTGAGGAGGGGGACGAGGGCGGCGGGCAGCGCCTCCCGGAGGCGGGCGAGCGCGGCGGCGCGGTCGAGCGTCGGGGCGGCAGCGCCCCCGCCGCCGTGCAGGGCGAGGTAGCCGACGATGACCCGGTTGCCGGCCGACGTCTCGCGGACGGCGGCTGCCGCCCCCGCGACGCCGGGCAGCGCCTGGAGCGCCGACTCGATCTCGCCGAGCTCGATGCGCCGCCCGCCGACCTTGACCTGGTCGTCGGCCCGGCCGCGGAAGACGAGGCCCTCCCGGTCGAGCACGACGAGGTCGCCGCTGCGGTACGCCCGCTGCCAGCCGAGCTGCGGGTGCGGGGCGTACTTCTCGGCGTCCTTGGCGGGGTCGAGGTACCGGGCGAGGCCGACGCCGCCGATGATGAGCTCGCCGACCTCGCCCTCGG
>Ga0308160_10001568_pt1 | contig 31411 bp, 27 predicted proteins | sample PhyFR1_FD_201036 | JGI IMG/M metagenome (GOLD analysis project Ga0308160, IMG submission 201036) | Phyllosphere microbial communities from UC Gill Tract Community Farm, Albany, California, United States - DLSLF.R1 | ecosystem: Host-associated > Plants > Phyllosphere > Unclassified | place: USA... | reverse complement strand
CTGGACGCTGCAGCTCGACGGCGCGCGCGTGGCACAGCTGGAGCTGGACTCCGCCAAGGCGGAGCAAGCCACGGCTGCCGACCCGGATGCCGCCCTGGCGCGGGTACAAAATGCCGAGCGTCTGGTGGCCGATGGTCCGGACAAACCCTTTCTGGCATTGGATTTCGTCGACGCGCACCGTGGGCTCATCGTCGGCGCCTACGGTGTGGCGCTGCAGACCACCGATGGCGGTGCTACCTGGCACTCGCTGATGGGGCATATCGCCAACCCGAACGGGATGCACTTGTACGCGATCAGTCACCAGGGCACCCGCTGGTTCCTGGCTGGCGAGCAAGGTTACCTGGCCCGTTCGGACGATGACGCCGTGTCGTTCAGTCAGTTGGACAGCCCTTACGAAGGCAGCTATTTCACGCTGCAACGTCGTGACGATGGCGCGCTGGTGGTTGCCGGGCTGAAGGGCAATGCCTTTGTCTCCCGCGACGCCGGCGTCAGTTTCCAGCGTCTGTCGGTGCCCGTACCGATCTCCTTCAACGATGCCACCCGTTTGGCCGACGGCCAGCTGTTGCTGGTCAATCAGGGCGGCATGCTGTTTCGCCACAGCGAGCAGACCGGCGCGGCGATGCTGCCGTTGGGAGCGCCCTTGGGCAAACCTGTTTCAAGTGTGATCGAGGCCGCCGATGGCAGCCTGATCGTTGCCGGTTTCACCGGGCTGCAGCGTCTTGCGCGGCCAGCCACTGCCGCTTCGGAGTGAGGTTATGACGTCTCCTGGTAAGTTTTTCCAGCCCCCTGCCAATGCGCTCGATGATTTTGATCCGCGCTCCGGTTCGATGCTCGAACGCGCATTGTTCAACCATCGTCTGTGGGTGTTGCTGCTGTGCCTGGCGACCACGCTGGTGCTGGGCTGGCAGTCCGCTCGCGTTGAACTCAATGCCAGTTTCGAAAAAATGATCCCCACCCATCAGCCCTACATCGCCAACTACCTTGAGCACCAGAAGGAGTTGAGCGGGTTGGGTAATGCGGTGCGCATTGCGGTGGTCAACAAGCAGGGCGACATCTACGACAGCGCCTACCTCAAGACCCTGCAGGCGTTGAGCGACAAGATCTACCTGCTGCCCGGTGTCGACCGGGCGTACATGAAGTCGCTATGGACGCCGGCCACCCGCTGGGTGGCGGTGACCGAGGCGGGCCTGGAGGGTGGGCCGGTCATTCCGGATAACTACGATGGCGGCGCAGCGAGCCTTGCGGCATTGCGGCGCAACGTGCAGCTGTCCAACGAAATCGGCCAGTTGGTGGCGTTCGACCAGGCCTCGAGCATCATCCAGGTACCGCTGTTGCAGCGCACCCCCGACGGCAAACCCTTGGACTACAGCCAACTGTCGCAACAGTTGGAATCGCTGCGCAGCCAATACCAGAGCGACAGCATCGACATCCGCATCACCGGTTTCGCCAAGAAAGTCGGTGACCTGATTGCCGGCCTGCGGCAAATCCTGATGTTCTTCGCCGTGGCGATCCTGATCACCACGGTGGTGCTTTATTGGTACACCCGCTGCATTCGCAGCACTCTGTTGGTGGTGTTCTGCTCATTGGTGGCGGTGGTTTGGCAGCTCGGCTTGCTGCCGCTGCTCAATTATCAACTGGACCCCTATTCGGTGCTGGTGCCGTTCCTGGTGTTTGCCATTGGCATGAGCCACGGCGCACAGAAGATGAACGGCATCATGCAGGACATCGGGCGCGGCATGCACCGGGTGGTCGCCGCACGCTTTACTTTCCGCCGCCTGTTCCTTGCCGGGCTCACCGCGCTGCTGTGTGATGCGGTCGGTTTCGCGGTGCTGATGATCATCAAGATCCAGGTGATCCAGGACCTGGCGATGATCGCGAGTATCGGCGTGGCGGTGTTGATCTTCACCAATTTGATCCTGCTGCCGATATTGCTTTCTTATGTCGGGGTCAGCGGCCGCGCGGCGCAACTGAGCCTGAAAAGCGAGCACGCCGAGCTGGCTGGCCACAATCGCCACGGGTTCTGGCGCTTCCTCGACCTGTTCACCCAGCGCCGGTGGGCGGCGCTGTGCATCGCGCTGAGCCTGGCGCTGGCGACGCTCGGCTTCATCGTCAGCCTGCAACTGAAAGTGGGTGATCTGGACGCCGGCGCGCCCGAGCTGCGGGCCGACTCGCGCTACAACCAGGATGATGCATTCCTGACCCGGCATTACGGCGCCAGCAGCGATCTGTTCGCGGTCATGATCAAGACCCCCGCCAGCGCCTGTTCGCGCTATGACATCCTGAACAAGGTCGATGCCCTCGATTGGCAGTTGCGCACCTTGCCAGGGGTGGATTCGACCAATTCCCTGGCACTGCTCAACCGCCGCATGCTGGTTGGCCTGAGCGAAGGCAGCCCGAAGTGGTATGAGCTGCAGAACAACCAGGCAATGCTCAACATGGTCACCGCCGGGGCGCCGCGCGGGCTGTACAACGAAGATTGCAGCCTGCTGACGCTGTACGTCTACCTCTCCGACCACAAGGCGCAAACCCTGAACCGTCTGGTGGATCACGTCGAACAATTCGCCGCGGCGAACAATACCGACGAGGTCCAGTTCCTGCTGGCCGCGGGCAATGCCGGGATCGAGGCCGCGACCAACATCGTCGTCAAGCAGGCCAATCGCGAAATGCTGTTCTGGGTCTACGGCGCGGTGATCCTGCTCTGCTTGATCACTTTCCGATCCTGGCGCGCCACGATTTGCGCGGTGATTCCGCTGATGCTTACGTCGATCCTCTGTGAGGCGTTGATGGTCTGGCTGAACATCGGCGTCAAGGTCGCGACCTTGCCGGTAATCGCCCTCGGCGTGGGCATCGGCGTCGACTACGCGCTGTATGTGATGAGCATCCTGCTCGGTCATATGCGCCAGGGCACAAGCCTGTCGCAGGCGTATTACCGGGCACTGCTGTCCACCGGCAAGGTGGTGATGCTGACCGGTGTGACCCTGGCGATCGGCGTAGCGACCTGGATGTTTTCGCCGATCAAGTTCCAAGCTGATATGGGCGTGCTGCTGGCCTTTATGTTCGTCTGGAACATGGTGGGCGCGCTGGTCCTGTTGCCGGCCCTGGCTCACTTTCTGTTGCCGAGCAAGCGGATAAGTACAGGGCCGGCCGAGGCCAACCCCAGCCATTCGACGAGCTTGCCGCTGATGCCTGCCGTAGCCGAGGAGGGGGCTTGCGTGAAGCACTCGCTACGCCTGACTTCAGAGCACGATCAAACGATAAAAGACGCCAATCCCGTCGCGTCATAACAACAAGAAAGGACGTTCCCATGCCTCGTGTGCATTTGTTCCAGCGGTCCCTATGGCTTGACCTCTTCGCCGGTCTGAGCGCCTTTGGCATGGCGTTTTGCGCGGCGCAACCTGCGGAGGTGCACGATGAGCGTTGAGCGCCAGGCAGGTTTGCCACAATCATTGTTGCTGTTGCTCGGCAGTTGCCTGCCAGTGCTCGGTGCGGTGCTGCTGGCCCCCGTCCTGCCGCTTATGCAGCAACACTTCGCCGACACACCGGGTGTGGCCGTGCTGGTGCCCATTGCCCTGACGCTGCCGGCGTTGATGATTGCGTTGTTGGCTCCCGTGGCCGGAATCATCGCTGACCGACTGGGGCGCAAACCGTTGTTGATCGGTGCGATGGTGCTCTACACCGTCTGCGGCGTGCTGCCGCTATGGCTGGAGTCGCTGCAGGTCATCGTGATCAGCCGCGCCGGCATCGGTGTGGCCGAAGCGGCGATCATGACCTGCTGCACCACGATGATGGGCGACTACTACAGCGGCGCGCGACGTGAACGCATGTTCGCCCTGCAAATGGTCGCGACCTCATTGTCGGCGGCGATCTTCATTGCCATCGGTGGAGTGCTCGGCGAGCACGGCTGGCGTACCCCGTTTGCCCTGTATGGGCTGGGGCTGGTGTTCCTGCCGCTGATGGCATGGTTGCTGTGGGAGCCGCGTGCGCAGGCGGCCACCCTCACAACGGCGGGCAGGGCATTCCCCTGGCGCCCGCTGGCACCGTTGTATGCCCTGGCATTCCTGGCGGGCCTGAGCCTGTTCATCGTGCCGGTACAAGTCGGTTACCTGCTTAACCTGCTGCATGTCGAAGGTTCGCAGCAGATCGGCCTGACCATGGGCGCCAGTCAGTTCGGCGTACTGGTCGGCGCCCTGAGTTTTCGTCTGTTGAGCGGTGTGCCGGCGCAGCGGCAGATGCTCCTGGCCTTCGTCGCGGCCGGGATCGGTGGCGGGCTGCTGGCGGTAGCCGACAGTCACGGGCTGGTGGTGATCGCCGTCCTGATCAACGGTCTGGGCATCGGCCTGATGATGCCGACCCTGCTCACCTGGATCATGAGCCAGGTCGACTTCCAACAGCGCGGCCGCGCCGCCGGCGGCTTCACGGCGATGTTCTTTGCCGGGGAGTTCGCCAGCCCGCTGGTGGTGCTGGCGATCACCGGCGGCGTAATCGGCGCCTTGCCAGCGGCCTTGGGCATCGTCGCGGGCGTTCAATTGATGGTAGCCCTGGCCTGTCTCCGGTTGCGTGGCAGCGGGTCTGTTTTTGCCACGGCGGTGGCCGCAGACCCTGAGCACTGACCTGCCCATTCGACGCTTCAACACAATAAGAACAACGAGGAGAACCGCATGAGTTATTTGCTCAATACCTGGTACATCGCTGGATGGGCAGACGAGCTGGCGCAAGGTGGCATGCTGGGCAGAACCATCGTCGAGCAACCCATTGTGTTCTTTCGCGATAGCCACGGTGTGATCCAGGCGCTCGCCGATCGTTGCCCGCACCGTTTTGCCCCGCTGCATAGGGGCAAGGTTGTCGGCGACAGCGTCCAGTGCCCGTACCACGGCCTGCGTTTCGATGGCAGTGGCCAATGCACGCACAATCCCCATGGCGAAGGAAACATCCCCAAGGCCGCCTGTGTTCGCGGTTTCGCGGCCGTTGAGCGCCACGGGGCGATCTGGGTCTGGCCGGGCGATCGTCACCTGGCCAGCGATGCCTTGATTCCTGATTTTTCCTTTTTCGAGCAGGCGCCCACCCATGCCAAAGGGCATGGGTATTTGCCGACCCGTGCGCACTACGAGTTGCTGTCCGACAACATCATGGACCTGAGCCATGTTGATTTCCTGCACCCGGATACGCTCGGTGGCGGGGCGTTGTCACACACCCGAGCCACCATCGAGGAATTGCCCAACGATCGCGTACGCATCAGTTGGTGGGCGCCGGACGATGTGCCCCCGCCGGCTTTCGGCGCTCACCTTGAAGATCCGAGCCGGGCAGACGTCTGGGCCGAAGTCATCTGGCACGCCCCCGGCCTGATGCTGCTCGGCAGTGGCGCCACGGCGCCAGGGCGCCCCAGGGCGGAGGGACCAGTGACATGGAACCTGCATCTGATGACGCCGCAGGACGCGGCCAACACCCATTATTTCTTTGCCAACACGCGCAGTTTCGAGCAGGACAATGCGCAGTTGAATGCCTTCGTCCAGGAGATGTTGATCGGTATTTTCGCCGGTGAAGACAAACCCATGGTCGAGGCTCAACAGCGCCAGATTGGTGAGGTTGAACTGCTTGGCCTCAACCCTGTGTTGCTGCCAGTCGATGCAGGGGCCGTGCGCTGTCGACGTGTTCTGCGTCGATTGATGGAAGCCGAGCGAGCGGAGACGCAAGCCAGTCGGTCATCAAACTATGAAAAAGAGGAACTGCGATGAGCTTTCTACGCAACGTCTGGTACGCGGCCGCCTGGGGAAACGAGATCAAGGCTGGCGAGTTGTTCCAACGAACCTTGCTCAATGAACCCGTGGTGTTTTTTCGCGACACCCAAGGTAATGCCCAAGCCATTGCCGATCGATGTCCCCACCGTTTCGCGCCCCTGGGCATGGGCATCCTCAAAGGCGATGCGGTGCGTTGTCCGTACCACGGCCTGGAATTCGATGGCAGTGGCGCCTGTGTGCATAACCCCCACGGCGATGGTGCCATTCCCAAGGCGGCTAAGGTCAAGGCCTACCCGCTGGTTGAACGCTACAGCTTGCTGTGGATCTGGATGGGGGATCCTCACTTGGCCGATGCGGCGCTGATTCCGGATTTCAATTGCATGGATGAAGACCATTGGTATGTCGGCAAACGCTACCTGCACGCAAAAGCCAACTACGTGCTGGAAACCGACAACATCATGGACCTGAGTCATATCGAATTTTTGCATCCGTCTACGTTGGGTGGCGATGGCGTCAAGGGTGCATTGACTAGCGTGCAAGAGGAGGGCAACACCGTTTGGTCCAACCGCCAGACGGTTGCGGAAATTATGCCAGAGTTCCTCTACACCGCCTGGAACATCCCCCAAGGTACGCCGGTGGATCGTTGGATCGATGTACGTTGGGATGCGCCTGCGAACATGTTGCTGTTTTCCGGTGCAGTGGCGACCGCTCTCCCAAGAGATAAGGGCGTTTCCACACCGATTCCGCATCTGTTCACTCCAGAGACCGAGACCACGACTCACTACTGGTTCTCAGTCTGTTTCCCCAAGGCAATGGGCAAATTTGCCGAGCGATTCGCTGATGAGCAGGCGGCCGCGATCAGCCGGCCCTTTGCCGATGAAGACTTGCCAATGCTCGAGGCGCAGCAGCGCATGATGGGCGCTGCATCGTTCTGGGACTTGAAACCGGTGCTGCTGATCGGTGATGCAGGAGCGGTCCGGGCGCGGCGTGTACTCGACCGCATGATTGCTGCCGAGCAGCCTGCGGGTGCCAAGTGATGATTGAAGTCATCGTCACTCGCAAGCGCCTCGAAGCCGAAGGCATCTACAGCTTCGAACTGGCCCCCGCCGAGGGCTCCATGTTGCCGGCTTTCAGTGCCGGCTCGCATATCGACGTGCATCTGCCCAATGGCCTGGTGCGCCAGTACTCGCTGTGCAATCACCCGCAAGAACGCCACCGCTACCTGCTGGGGGTGTTACTCGACCCGGCGTCTCGCGGCGGTTCGCAGGCCATGCACGAGCAGGTGCACGAAGGCAGCCCGCTTCGCATCAGCGAACCTCGCAATCTGTTCCCGCTTGAGCATGGGGCCGGGTACAGCGTGCTGTTCGCCGGCGGTATCGGCATCACGCCGATCCTTTGCATGGCCGAGCGCCTGGCGCGGATCGGCGCGCCTTTCGAGCTGCACTATTGCGGCCGCTCGGCCGGGCGCATGGCCTTTATTGAGTACCTGCGTCATTCGGCGTTCGCCGATTGCGTGCACGTTCATATGGACGATGGCGAGGATGCCCAGCGCCTGGACAGTGCTCGGGTCCTGTCCACGCCGGCCAGTGACCGTCATCTGTACGTCTGTGGCCCCAACGGTTTCATGGACCACGTGCTTGGCACGGCGCGCGCGCAAGGCTGGGCCGAGGCGCAACTGCACCATGAGTACTTTACCGCCGCCGCTGCCCCGGTGGGTGAAGCGGGCGGGTTCGAGGTGCAACTGGCTAGCACCGGGCAGTGCTTCCAAGTGCCGGCCACGCTCAGCGTTGCCCAGGTATTGCTGGAGGCTGGCATCGACATCCCGCTGTCTTGCGAACAGGGCATCTGTGGCACCTGCATCACGCGCGTGCTGGACGGCGAGCCGGAGCATCGTGACATGTTCCTGACCGATGCCGAGCGAGCCCGCAACGACCAGTTCACGCCTTGCTGCTCCCGTGCGAAGAGCGCGCGGCTGGTACTCGATCTTTAAGGTTTTTTCATGAATTCATCGTTACCCGCTGGCGCGTTTCGCCAACAGATTGAGGACTCGAATATGCAACAGCTTCCTGGTTTCAAACGCGTGGTAACCGGGCACGATGCCCAGGGCCAGGCGGTGGTCGCGCTCAGCGGGCCAACGCCGAACAGTTTCCCGCTCAAGGCCGTGCCCGGCACGGTCTTCCATGAGATCTGGAACAGCGGCGCCAGCCCGGCCGTGCTGGATAACGGCGACGACCCCACCCACCAGCCGCTTCAACTGAGCCCCGCGCCATTGGGCAGTGTCATCCGCGTGGTGGATATTCCCCCGGACAGTGTGCAGAACCAGGTCAGCGCCGAGGAGGCCGCGGCGGCCTTCGCCGAAATTGGCCAGGCCCATGCCGGCACGGGGCAGGCGGATTCCAGGCACAAGCTGATGCATCGCACCCAAACGCTGGATTACGGCGTGGTCACCGAGGGTGAGGTCTGGCTGGTGCTCGATGGCGAGGAGGTGCATCTCAAACGCGGCGACATCGTGGTGCAGCGCGGCACCAACCACGCCTGGAGCAATCGCACCGAGCAGATGGCCCGCATGCTCTTTGTGCTGCTCGATGGCCGCTTTGCTCCTGAACTGCAAGGAGAACACCCATGAAGCTCAGCACCCTCAAGAACCTAAATCGCGACGGTCGCCTGGTGGTGGTGTCGCGCGACCTGGCCTGGGCGGTGGATGCCGGCGATATTGCCGCGACGCTGCAGGAGGCCGTTGAGCGCTGGGCGCATGTCGAAAGCGTTTTACGCGCGCGGTATGACGCCTTGAACGAAGGCACGCTGGCCGGTGCCTTCGCCTTCGATCCTCAGCAAGCCGCCGCGCCTCTGCCACGTGCCTGGCAGTGGCTGGACGCCTCGTCTTTCCTCAGTCATGGCGAGCGCATGCAGAAGGCTTTTGGGCTGGATCCGATCGAAGGTGTTGAACATACGCCGCTGATGTATCAGGGCTGTGGCGACGACTTTCTAGGCGCCCACGACGACATCGAGCTGCCCAGCGAAACCCACGGTATCGATTTCGAAGGCGAGTTTGCGGTGTTGGTCGATGAGGTTCCCATGGGCTGCTCGGCGCAAGACGCCGTCGAGCATATTCGGCTCATTGTGCAAGTCAACGACGTCAGCCTGCGTGCGCTCGCCCCCCGAGAAATGAAGACCGGCTTCGGTTTTATCCAGGCCAAGTCCGCGTCCAGTTTTGCCCCGGTGGCGGTCACCCCCGACGAGTTGGGCGAGGCCTGGCGCGACGGGCGCGTGCACTTGCCGTTGAAGGTTGAATGGAACGGTCAGTGGTTCGGTCATGCCCAGGGCGGTGCCATGCATTTCGGCTTTCATCAGTTGATTGCTCACGCGGCGCTGACCCGGCGCCTCAGGGCGGGCTGCCTGATCGGTTCCGGCACGGTTTCCAATGCTGACCCCACTGTGGGCGCTGCCTGCATCGCCGAACGTCGTGCCGTTGAGATGATCGAGCACGGCGTACCACGGACGTCCTTCATGCGCTTTGGCGACCGCGTGCGCATGGAGGTCCTCGATCTGCAAGGTCAGTCGGTGTTCGGGGCGATAGACCAGTGCATCGTGCGCGGAGGCCTCCCATGCGCGTGATGATTACCGGGGCCAATGGTTTTGTTGGCCGGACGCTGGTGAAACGGTTGCTCGAAACCAATGCGTTACAAGGCCGCTCGATCAGCGCGTTGATCCTGCTGGATAAAGAGTTGGTGGGGTTTGCCGAGGACAAGCGCCTGCGCCGGCATTGCGGCAGTGTCACCGACGCCGCGTTATTGCGCCGCGCGTTGGCCGATGGCATCGATGTGGTCTTTCACTTGGTCAGTATTCCGGGGGGCGCGGCCGAGCAGCATTATTCACTGGGCTATCAGGTCAACCTGCTGGCAAGCCTTGAGTTGCTCGACCAGCTGCGCGAGCAGCCGGGACAGCCGGTGCTGGTGTATGCCAGCAGCGTGGCGGTGTACGGCGGCGACCTGCCGGCCCGCATCGACGAGCCTGCGGTGCCGAGCCCGCAGTTGAGTTACGGTGCGCACAAGGCGATGGTGGAAATGGCGATCAATGACCTTGCCCGACGAGGCGAGGTGGACGGTCGCGCCGTGCGTCTGCCCGGCATCGTTGCCCGTCCACGTGAACCCAATGGGCTGCGCTCGGCGTTTATGAGCGACGTGCTGCACGCCTTCGCCGAAGGCCAGCCCTATTGCTGCCCGGTGTCGCCGCAGGCGCAGGCATGGTGGATGTCGGTGCGGTGTTGCGTGGATAACCTGCTACGGGCCGCCGAACTGCCGTCTGCCCAGCTCGGCGCGTCACGCGTCTGGCAACTGCCGCTGTTGCGCCTGTCCATTGCCCAGGTCATCGATGCCCTGGCCGCTGCCTACGGCCAGGAACGCCGCGCGCTGATCAGCTTCGCACCGGACGCGGGGCTGCAAGCGTTATTCGGCAGCTTTCCCGCAATGAAAACCCCTCTGGCCCGTGCCCTTGGCTTTCGCCATGACGGCTCGGCAGCTGCCTTGATACGTAACAGTTTGAATGCCGCTACCCCGACGCGTCGTGCGCGTGGGCGGGTGGGACTTGGAGTGAGCGAACATGCAATCAACTAAACGCCGCCTGGTGGACCTGTCCGTGACCCTGGACAACAACCCCTACACCGATCCGCCGCCGTTGCTGCCGAAAATCGACTACATGGACCATCAGCAAGGCTGGCCGGAGATGGCCGCGATGTTTCCCGGCCTGTCCAAGGCGCAACTGCCCGGTGACGAATCCTGGGCGGCTGAGCGCCTGCAGATCACCACTCACAGCGGGACGCATATGGACGCCCCCTGGCACTACGCCTCGACCACGGACGGCGGCAAGCCGGCGTTTGGCATCGACGAGTTGCCGTTGGACTGGTGCCTGCAGCCGGGCGTGAAACTGGACTTTCGTCATTTACCGGATGGCCATGTGGTCAACGCCGCCCAAGTGCAAGCCGAGCTGGAGCGTATTGGCCATGTTCTACAGCCGTTGGACATTGTCCTGGTCAACACCCGTGCCGGCGCGCTGTTCGGTCAGCCAGGGTATCTGGACGCCGGGGTAGGCATCGGCCGCGAGGCCACGTTGTACTTGCTGGAACGCGGCGTGCGCGTGGTCGGCACCGATGCCTGGAGCTGGGACGCGCCGTTCAAGTACACCCGCGAACGCTTCGCCGCCACGGGCGACGCCTCGATCATCTGGGAAGGGCACAAGGCCGGACGCGACATCGGTTACGGCCAGATGGAAAAATTGGCCAACCTGGAATCCCTGCCGGCCCACGGCTTCCAGGTGTCGTGTTTCCCCTACAAGATCAGGCACGCCTCGGCCGGCTTCGTCCGCGCCGTCGCGATTTTCGAGGAATGAACGCGCCGGCGGCCGGTGAAAAAAAGCGCGCCAGCCTGTCCCGGGGGCTTGAGGCGCTGCTGTCGGAGCACATTGTCGCGGGGCGACTGCGCGGCGGTGAGCAGTTGCCCACCGAGTCGGCCCTCATGCTGGAGCATGGGGTCAGCAGGACGGTGGTGCGCGAGGCCATGTCGCGTCTACAGGCCGCTGGAATGGTTGAGACGCGCCACGGTATCGGCACGTTCGTGCGCGGTAGCACCCTGTCGCTGAAGGCCTTCATCGACCCTGCGACGATCGGCATCCTGAATGATTCGCTGGCGATCATGGAATTTCGGATCGGTCTTGAGGTGGAAGCCGCCGGGCTCGCCGCCCAGCGACGTGGCCCGGATCAGTTGGCGGGGTTGCGGGCGCTTCTCGATCAGCTCGGGCAGCCCAATGTCAGCGTCAATGACCGGGCCGCGTTGGATTTTCAGTTCCATTTGGGTATTGCCCAGGCGACCGGCAATCACTACATCGCCCACACATTGCGCAACCTGGGCGAGGTGATCATCCCGCGTAGCCGGCTGGATTCTGCGCGCCTGTTTCACGATGAGCCTCTGCACTATGAGCAGCGGATGCAAAGCGAGCACGAACAGATTTACCAGGCGATCTTCCATCAGGACACAGAATGCGCACGCGCTGCGATGCGCCTGCACCTTCAAGACAGTCGCGAATACTTGCATCAGGCCCGCCAGGAGCTGATGACATGACGAGCGTCGATAGGCCTGACAACGCCTCGCCCTCTCCGGCATCCGCTCTGACAATAATCGATGCGCGCTGGACCTTGTTCGTCCGGGTCGTGGCGGCTGGCAGCCTGAGCAAAGCGGCCGTACTGCTGGACATGCCGCAGTCCATGGTGAGTCGCAACATTGCGTTGCTTGAATCGCAATGTGGGGAGCGGCTGTTTCATCGTACCGGGCGCGGGGTGGTCCTGACCGAATTTGGCGAGCAGTTGTTGCCCTGTATATCGGCGCTTTTGGCGAACGCTGAAAGCCTTGCCGATGACATTCGCAACCTGCGAGGCAAACCGGTGGGGGAGGTGGTCGTGGGCATGTTGCCTTCCGCGGTGCGTCGGTTTGCGGGGACGCTTTTTGCTGCGGTGCGTGCCCAGATGCCAGGGGTGAGGTTGCACCTGATCGAAGGCGCGAGTGCTCAGCTCGAAGAGCAGTTGCACGATGGTCGTCTGGATATGGCGCTGGTGCTGCGCGAGAGCGAGGCGAGCATCGGCCAAGCTCATCTGTTGGCCAGGCTACCGCTGCACCTGGTCGGACCCGCCGCCGATCCGCTGTTCGGCAATCGAGATATTGCACTGGAAAATCTATCTGGGTTGCCATTGGTCGTGCCTGGGCGGCCGCATCTGCTGAGGGCCAGGCTCGATCATTTGGCTGCGGAGCAAGGCGTGGAACTGTGCGTGGCTGTGGAAGCCGACTCGGTCCAGCTACAGTACGAAGTCGTCGCGGCCGGCGGAGGCTATGCGATTGCCTCGGTGTTGCCGGGCTCGCTGGATCAACGACTTATTTCATCGCGCATTATAGAGCCCGTGTTAGAGCGCTTTGTCGTGCTGGTCGAATCGCCCCGGCGCCCCTTGACCCGTGCTTCCCGTGAAGTGCGACGGCTGATTTGCAATCTGTCCATGCCATCGATTTAAGCGATAGCTGCTTTGCATCCCCAGCAGTATTCGGTGGGGGGCGCGCCTCGTAGGGTGTCAGTCAACCAACGACTGATCCCCGATTGCGAGGTTTGCGCCATGCATCACGCCCAAGAACTCCAAGTCATTGCCCCGACGCTTTTTCTCAGTGACGCCGATGTGGCCTCGCTCGCCGACTGGAGCACCGCCGTCGCCGCGCTCGCCGAGGCGTATGCACGCCCTGCATCGGATGCCATGGTGCCGCCTCGCTCCATGGCCCGGGGCGATGGCATCTGGCTGCGCAGTTTGACTGCCGTACCTCCGGCTGGCGGCCATATGGGCTGCAAGTTGATCGCAGCCTCCATGCGGGCGCGCTGCGCCAGCTACCTGATTGCGTTGTTCGATCAGAAAACCATGGCGCTCAGTGCCCTGATCGACGGCAACCGGGTGACAGGTTTGCGCACCGCGGCAACCGCTGCGCTGGCAGTCGATTTACTGGCGCCCAAGCGCGCGCTGCGGGTGGGGGTGATTGGCTCGGGGTTTGAGGCCCGTGGCGCATTGGACTGCCTCAAGTCCGTGCGCGATGTGGCGCATGTCCGGGTATTCAGTCCAACGCCCGCTAGCCGCGAGCGTTTTGCCGAGAGCTTCAGGCCAGGGCTGGAGATCCAAGCGGTGAACAGCGCGCAAGAAGCTGTGCAGGATTGCGACGTGGTGATTTGTGCCGCCCGCAGTCGTGACGAATCTCCGGTCCTGCAAGGCGCCTGGCTTTGCCCGGGGGCCACGGTTGTGTCGTTGGGTTCCACCTTGCCTGAGCAACGGGAAGTTGACCCGGTCACGATGGAGCGAGCCGTCTGCATCGTCGCCGATATGCCGCAAGAGGTGCTTCACGATACCGGTGACGCCATTGCGGCGATCAGTGCCGGCGTTTATGTCGCCGACAAATTGGTCGCGCTGTCGGACCTCGTCGCGGGCCGTGTCATACCGCGCCAGCACGCAAGCGACATCGTTCTCTACAAGTCTGTTGGCTCGGCGCTGCAGGACGTCGTCATCGCCCAAGCGCTGTACGAGCGCGCCCGGCAACAAGGCCTCGGCATCGAGTTGCCCGCCAGCATTGTCCCTGTCTCGAAATAACTCCCTTCACTGTGCAAAGGAACATCATCATGGCCACATACAAGAAAGCGGATGCCCGTGCCTGGGCGCGGGAAAACCTGGTGGGCTGCTCGGCTGTCACCATCCCAAGTTTCAGTGCTGATTTGAAGCGTCTCAATGAGCGTGGCATACGCCACGACATCGAACATACGGTTGGCCTGGGCTACAGTGCTACGTTGCTGTGCAGCGAGCTGGCGATTTCTATCCAGGAGAATGCCCAGTTCACTGCCTGGGCCCGTGAGTCAGGGAAAGACCTGATCCTGTTTTTCCATGCGGCCTTTGGCACGCTTGCCGAGAATATCGAGGCGGTGAAGCTCGCCGAGAATGCCGGTGCGGACATCGTCCTACTCTCCTATCCACCACAGTTCTGGCCGACCAGCGAGCAGGAAATCTACGCCTACACCAAGTCGTTCTGTGACGCGACGGACCTCGCCGTCATGCTCTTCCCGATTCCGCTCTGGGGCTTTGAGCGCGTGCATCCGGCAGGGATGTCCTTGGAGTTGGTCAGTCGGCTGTTGGCCGATTGCCCGAATATCGCGGCCATCAAGTCCGAGCAAGGGTTCCCGCTGCCGGCGGGCATTTGCGAGATGTATTACCACTTCCGTGACCAGGTGGTGATCAGTTGCCCGATCGAAGGCGACGCAATCCCCTTGATGAGCCTGATGAAGTTGCAGTTTTCCGGCACCAGCAACACCGCCTGGATGAGCGACTACTACCCGAAAGCGTTCGAACTGGCACGCACGGGCCGCTTTGAAGAGGCGATGGAACTGTACTGGAAGGTCAATCCGGCACGCAGCGCCAACGGCGCCGCCGCGCAAAGCTATGCTGGCGGCACTGGTGTGCTCAATCGCACGATGTGGAAATACCAGGACTGGCTCGCCGGCTTCAACGGCGGCCCACTGCGTGCCCCGGCGATGCGCGTGCCGGATCGCTTCATGAAGTCGCTGCGTCAAGGGTTGGTTGCGTCGGGGTTGCCGGTGACTTCGGATCCTGACAGCGCCTTCATGATCGGGCGTCATCCGTGCTGATCAGGAGGGTTGCACAGTGAAGCATTTACTTAAGGATCCTACGCTGTGGCGTGACGGTGCCTATATCGCCGGTGAGTGGCTGACCGAGACGCCGCACGGTCACTACACGCTGCGTAATCCGGTGGACCAAACGGTGCTGGCCGAGTTGCCGCGTTGTCGTGAAACTGAAGTTCGGCACGCCATCGACGCGGCGAATGAGGCCTTTGGCCCATGGCGTCGCCTGACGGCCAAACGCCGTGGCGAGGTGTTGCGCCGCTGGTATGAGTTGATGGTTGAACATCGGGAGGACCTTGCCACGCTGATTACCCTGGAGGAGGGCAAGCCACTGAGGAGGCGCGGGGTGAAGTCGATTACGCGGCGTCTTTTGTGCGCTGGTTTGGCGAGGAAGCCACACGGGTGCGCGGTGATCTGATTCCGGGCGTAAAGGACACTCAGCGCATTGTGGTCCTGCGTGAACCCATCGGGGTTTGCGCCGCGATCACGCCCTGGAATTTCCCCGCTGCGATGATCACTCGCAAGGCCGCTCCGGCCCTCGCGGCCGGTTGCACGATGGTGGTGAAACCGGCCAGCCAGACACCGCTGACCGCGCTGGCACTCGCCGAGCTCGCCCTGCGCGCGGGGGTACCGGCGGGTGTTTTCAGTGTGATCACCGGCAATGACACCCGCGACATTGCCGGTGAGCTCACGTCCAACCCGCTGGTGCGCAAGCTCACCTTCACGGGGTCCACGGAAGTGGGCCGGCTGCTGCTGTCGCAAGCGGCGCAGACGGTCAAGAAATGCTCCATGGAGTTGGGCGGCAACGCCCCGTTCATTGTCTTCGATGATGCTGATCTTGATGCGGCGGCTGACGGTGTGATGCTGGCCAAGTTTCGCAACGGTGGGCAGTCCTGTATCGGCGCGAATCGGGTGCTGGTGCAGTCCGCGGTTTATGACGCACTGGCCGAACGCATCGTCGAGCGCATGGCACGCCTGAAGCTGGGCAATGGCCTGGAGCCGGGTGTACAAGTCGGGCCGTTGATCGATGACGCGGCGGTACGAAAATCCCAGGCGCTGGTTGATGATGCGCTGGCCCAAGGCGCTCGACTGCTGTCTGGCGGCAAGCCCCATGCGCTGGGCGGGTGTTTTTTCGAGCCCACCTTGTTGGCTGATGTGACCCATGGGATGCGGGTTGCTCGTGAGGAGATCTTCGGCCCGGTCATGCCGCTGGTGCGTTTCGACACCGATGACCAAGCCATTGCCATGGCCAACGACAGCGAGTTTGGCCTGGCCGCGTATCTGTTCAGCCGTGATGCGGCGCGTATCTGGCGCAACGCCGCGCGCATCGAGTCGGGCATGGTGGGCATCAACTGTGGCTTGATTTCAAATGAGGTCGCACCTTTCGGTGGCGTGAAGCAGAGCGGTCTTGGGCGAGAGGGATCTCACCTGGGAATAGACGAGTTCCTAGAGGTTAAATACCTCTGCTGGGATGGCTTGGAAAGCGTGTAAACAACCGTCGTTAAAGGCCGGTGGACGGCGGTTCGTGTGAGCCGTCGTTCATCGGCTTTTGTATTTGTTCTGCCGCAAAGACAGGCACTCCGAGCAATGCCCCCGGCTTACCTGCGCGACCCATCGCCGCCAGCGATACCTCGGATTGTGCAAAGCGATTTCAGCCCTGATAGCCGATTCGATAGTCTCGTGGCTGATCCGGCATTTTTCGTCGGCATTCCATGTTGCTGCGGCATTGACGCAATGACGCCGCAGCGCTCGTTGGTGCGCCATGCAATGTCTACCCGAGTGAATAAGAATAACTAGGAGAGCGTGATGATTGCAGCAGTCAACAAGGTCCTGGTGATCGGGGGAGGGTTCTCCGGTATGACCGCGGCTATCCAGCTCGCCCGCCAGGGCGTCGAAGTGGACCTCGTCGAAATCGATCCATTGTGGTGTCCTTTGGGGGCGGGGATTACGCTCAGTGGGCCCACGCTGCGAGCGCTTGATACGGTTGGGATTCTGGAAAGGGTCGCCGGGGAAGGGTACCTGTCGACCAATTTCGATGTGTTTTCACCGGCGGGCGACCTGATCGTGCAATTGGCGCTTCGACCGCCGGTCAGCGATAAGCCGATTCCCTGTGGTGGCGGCATCCTGCGCCCGGTACTGGCTCGAATATTTGCCGACAGGACGCGGGAAGTGGGCACCCGTGTGCGCCTGGGCATCACCTACGACAGCGTCATCGAGCATGACGATGGCATTGACGTGTCTTTCACCGACGGGACCACTGAACGCTATGACCTGGTCGTCGCCGCTGACGGCGTGCATTCGCGCACGCGAAAGGACTTTTTCCCGGAAGCACCCTCGCCAAAACCCATTCATCAGAGCGTCTGGCGCGCGGTGCTGAAGCGTCCGCCGGAAATCGTGCGCCCCACTCATTGGCTGGGTAGCACCAAGGTTGGCGTCAATCCAATCTCCGAAACGCACATGTACATGTTCCTCATGGAAAGCCGCGAGTTTTCCGAGTGGATCGACCCGGCCAGTTGGCCGGGTGAAATGGCGCGCCTGTTGAGTGAGTTCCCAGCCCCGATCCTGCAAACGCTGGTGCCGCAACTGTACGAGGCGGACGCCAATATCGACTATCGTCCGCTGTCCAATCTGTTGGTGCCGTTGCCCTGGCACAAGGGCCGAATCGTGCTGATCGGAGACACGGTGCATGCCACCACACCGCACCTGGCTTCCGGGGCTGGCATCGGTATTGAGAGCGCCATCGTGCTTGCCGAAGAGTTGCTCGGCAATAGCAATCTACAGACGGCCCTGAGCCGGTTCGAAACGCGGCGCTGGGAGCGTTGCCAACTCGTGGTCGAGAACTCCGCGCGTCTGTGCGAGATAGAGAAAAGTGGCGGGGACAAGGAAGAGCATGCGCAGATCATGCGTGAGTCCACTGCGACGCTGGCTGAGCCTATCTGATTGATTGCGACCCTGCTGGATGAGAAGGGTCGCGCTTCTGGTCGTTAGGAGCAGTGATCGAAAATAACGACCTCTTTGACGTAAGCGAAAAAAGACGCCGACGTCAGCGCCACGCCGTCCTCGGCAAGTTTTTGAAACAGCGCTCGCTGATACTGCCGAAAGGTCGAAAAATCCGCTTCATTTTCAAACCACAGGCTAGAGGCGCCTTCGTATACGGCGATGTTTGGCCCGAAATAGGCCGTCACCTTGTCACCCTCGGGCAGATACCGGGAGCGAACATACCGGCGTAGGGCGTTCTGGAAGTCGGGCTGTTCGCGGGTAATGCTCTCGTGAGCTGCGTCCCAAGCGTCGAAAAAACGATCGAGCGCCATGGATGGATTTTTCTTCAGCAGGATCATCACTTTCCATGGGAGAGGCGCTGTAGCGGTGCTAGCCGTCTCCGCTTCATCCATCAATTGAGCGAGCTGCTCGGAAAGGTCAGCGAAGTTCTTTGCATCAGGGCCCACGGTTTGCTGGGTATAGGGATCGCTGAAGGTGCGAATCAAGCCTGGCACGTCTTCAAAAAACAGCTCCGTAATGGAGTCTTTGTGGAAGGACTGTGCGTAGGCACTGTCGGCGTCAACCCCGAAAGCCGCGTCGATGACATGGTTCTGCACGTACCGTTTGACGCCTAACGGTTTGGCTTTAGCGATTTCTCCGTGGGTGTGCTCTACATAGTTTAAAAACTCAGCATGCGTCATTCCTGGTTTTCTGCGTACAGCGGCTAGGATTTTAATCATGGGCGCGTTCTCGTTTTTGGCAGGGTTGACTGGTCTTGGACCTTAAATGCATTTTGTGCGGGTGTTATTCATCTAGTTGTTTTTCAACACCAAAATATAGAGTCAGAGTGGCCCTGCAAACCAATCAGTATTTCTACTGGCTGGTATCACGCAATAACATGCTTGACCAGCCTTGAGTCGGCTTCGGCTTCGGCTTTGAGCGTTTGGTGTGAAGTGAGAGAGCTCTGAAGGCAGAGCATGTAGTGAGCGTACTCTGCATCGCCTATAAGCTTTGCAATAGCCCTTCATGCCTGCATATCGGGGAACATCGCTTCTTGGACGAGACCGTCAGTGTTGGGTATACACTGGTTAAGCCAACAGCACTCAGCTTTGGAATATGGCATGGTGCTGTCCGCAAAATTGCATAAAAACGAAAATGAAAGCCCATCTGGTCCGCTATTTCAACACGTTCAGTATGCCTGCCTGGACCATCAAGAAAATGCTCATATGGCCTCATATTAGTGAGCAAATTGGCGCTTGGGGCGTTTAATTCCCCAAGCATATACGGCAATTTCCACCAAACCCATGCGGGCCTCCAGGTGCGGAGTGAGTGAATTGCCCACTGTCCTTGAATCCAGAAGGGCAGGCAGGCGCCGCAGGTCGAGGGAGCCAACCATCACCACTACATTGCGCGATCAGCTTCTGCGCAGCCAGGCTTGTCTCAACAGAGGTTAGCTTCTTCGAGATGGCTGCTGTTTCACCCTGAAGCTCTGTTGCCCAGGCTCCAGAGGCATATCCGGCTTGCGGCAGTGAGATAGGAAGCGCTCCTGACGAGGTCGTAAGAATGAGTTGGACAGAGCCATATGTCCGATTACCATTTGAATTGACCGCAGCCTTTCTCGTGCAAAGGAGCGACCACTGTGCTTCGCTTTGTGGAAGCTGAAACCCGACAACATTAAACGCTTTGTCATAGGACTGCACTTGGCCGTTATTTTGTGAACTACAAGAAACCGCCTCAGGGTCAATGGCCAAAGAGTCAACGGATTGCGGTAATGAACTCAGACGCTTCACGCTTATGGAAAAAACAGTGGGCGTCTCGCCCGGCGGCATGGATATTGACGTAGCAACGCCTTTAGCACTAAGTGCACGACAAGCAACGTAAGCATCCAAAGAACTGCGAACCACTAAACTTGAATCGGCTTGGTTGTAGTTGGTGTTTGTATTGAGCGACTGTTCTGCTTTGCAGTACTCATCTTTCGAAGAGTAAGAAAAACCGAGCGCGGATGAGGCGTCTTTGTAGTCAATCCCAAATCCCGAACCGGCCATTTTGCACACGTTTTGGTAGTAGTACTTCCTTTGGTCAGAGAAGGATACGTCGTGACGGACATCCCGGGACGCATACCTAAGAATATCTCCACAAGACTCGACTTCTTCAGCGGACGCAAGCGGTGCAAGGCCGCTGAGGAGCATGGTGGCTACCATAGGAAAAAATGCCTTCAAAGTCTGCTCCTTGCGAATAGATTGCGTTCGTCAGATGCTGGATTAGTGGAGCCCTTGAGGGGGCGGTCAAATTCCTATGCTTCATTCCTATGGCATCTGAGTATGGTCGAATTACTAGGAATGGCAATTGGCTATCCCTTGTCCACCTTTTAGCTTTATCGTTGAGACTCCATCCTCTTCGCAAATCGCTGATGCTGCCGGGCTTTGCCTTTTAGGTTCTGACTCCAGCATTGGCGCGCCTGACTTCATCTCTCCAAACATGTTTCATGTCTCGCTCTCACAACGGAGCGTTGACCGGACGGCACGGTGTGCAAAACTACCTGGTGACCCGTTCGGCTAAGTTGCCATCGACGATACGGAAAATGGAAGAGAACCTCATGAATGATGCGTCGGCGTTGCCCGCTGGAGGATGGACGATTCACCCCTACAGTTCGATGGATCGTGATGAGCTGCAAGCGCAACTGGTGGCAAACGGGATCGAGAGCCAACGGCAATTGCCTGTACTGTGCAGTGACATTTGTGCGTTGCTGCAGCGCTGCTATCCCCCGCACCTGCTGGCGGTCCTCGCCCATTACGGGCTGCAGGCACCGGTCAGTGCCGAGGGCGTAGCTCAACGCAGTCTAATGTCGGGCATCGGGCAGCCGCATGTCGAATTGCTGCAAGCCTTGATCCTGACGTTGCGTCAGGATCAGTGGGGGCAGCGCCCGGCTGAACCCGACGAGATTCAGCAGTTAATCGAGCGCCTGAAAGCCCTAGCAGACGCGTTTTACCATGCCCGGTACACCTCACTGTCCGAGGCGAAGGAGGTGAATGAACGCGCCGCGTTGGTGCTCCAGGAGCGCTTGCGCGGGCATACCCAGTTCGTCAGGAATTGGGGCTACCATGGTGCCGTGTTACGCATTGCCCGCGAGCTATACGGCGCGTTGGACGGCGACCTTACCGCTGCCTACGGATTCGGCGCGACCGACGTGATCGAGGTGGCTAAGGCCTTGCTCGTGGATGTCGAGCAGCGCGCATCAGAACGTCTGCGGCGATTGGGCGCGATTATCCGTTGCCAAACCCATGCTGAAATGGTCCACGCTTTTTTTCGCGAGCCTGACTTTGTCGAAGGCGATCCTGAGGCGCTTCTGCGCCAAATCCCGGAAACCGTAAGCCGCGAGCAGTTGGCCGGTTGGATAATGTCTCACGCCGATTTTCAACTGCTCAAGCTGGCCATCGTGGACTCCGAAGGCATCGCACACGCCACCGGCCGTGATCGAGGCGTCGTGGTACGGGTGTTGGAACGCTTGTCGCGGGAACCTGGGAGCTTAAGCGCCGACGACATCCCCCATTTCTTCATGGGTAATCCGATCTGGTCTGCACCCTGTATCAGTACCGGACTTGAGTACTTCTTCCCCATGCCCCAGTTAGTGTTCAGTCATATTCATAGCGTAATGCGTTCGCTGTTGGGAGACCTCACCCCGGCCGTCAGGAACAAAATGGCCCGGACACGGGCCGAGTACCTGGAAGCGCAAGTAACCGATCTGCTGCGAGGGGCATTTCCTTCCGCCCGGCTGCAGGCGGGAGTCAAGTGGGCGGTGGGGGTAGATCGCTACGAGACGGATGTACTGCTGATCCTCGATCGTACGGTGCTGATTGTTGAAGCGAAGTCTGGAGCTTTGAGCGCACAGGGTCTGCGCGGGGCGCCAGACCGAGTTAAACGCCATGTGCAGGAATTGCTGGTCGAGCCGGCCGTTCAATCAGATCGGCTGGCGCAGGTGATTGACGCTGCCAAGCGTGGTGATGAGCTCAGTCAACAGGTTGTTGCATCCCTAGGGATTGACGCCAGGGTAATCGATCAGGTGATTCGGCTGTCGGTGACACTGGAGGACTTTTCCATTCTCGCTAGTTGCGAAGCGGAGCTGAAGGAGGCAGGTTGGGTGCCGCTGGATCTCGAGCTTGCTCCGACGGTGAATCTCGCCGATCTTGGCTGCATTTTAGAAGTCTTGGAGGAGCCGGCATACATCCTCCACTATTTGGCTAATCGCGGATCTGTTCAGCGCTCGACGGGGCTGCTAGGCGATGAACTGGACTACCTCGGATTCTATCTGCAAACCGCCTTTGGCATGGGGGAAGTCGCGCGGACTGACGCACTGTTTGCCATCTCCGGCCTGTCCGAGCCCGTTGACCGCTATTACACCAGCCGTGATGCCGGAGTAAGTCTGCCAAAGCCAACGCTGCTGTTACCCGACACGCTGCGCTATATGATTCTAGAGGCGCAGCGTCGTGGCCGTCACGGCTGGACGACAGTCAGTCTGGCGTTGCTGGACATCGCTTTCCACGCTGGCGACAGCCTGGACGACGAGCTACTGGCGCTTAAACAGGATGTTGCGGTGAACCCGCATGATCCCAAGCAGCCGCGAGGGCTCGCTGTCTTGCCGGCGCCCTACAGCGATAGCGTGGTGGCGTTCTACGTCTTTCCGCGCATGCTCTCCAGTACGCGTAATGAAGTGGCTGGTCAGTTCGCTCAGGACATACTGGCGCAGACTGGCAAAGCCCGCTGCGTTGTCGTGGGGCGCATGATCGAAACGTGGCAGCAGCCCTACAGCTTCACTGCCATCGTGTTCCCGGGTTGAGACCGTGTATCCCATGGGCCGGTATTCCGGGGTGGCGTGAATCAGCACACTGTAGTCGAGCGTTCAGCCGGCGCGCCAATGACTGAGGTGTTGCCAGCCGTCAACAACCACTACATTGACGGCCTTAGCCAGCGCATAGGCAATATCGGGCAGAGCGCACAAGGCTGTGCCCACGAGCGTCAACAGCGTTGCAACAATAATCGCGCTGGCCTGACCCGCCAGCGCGTGGGGGAGGGTGATTTGCTCGTGGTAGCGGATATTGTCGAAGCACAGGCGCATGTGCGTTTTCAGTGCGGCAATCTCAAACACGGCATTACCGTGCAGATCCTGCAGCGTGCGTAAGTCCTGGCGTAGCGATGCCAGTTCACGGAGCTCCTCGCTAGGGTAGTGGTGCATCGCTGTGGTGTTGCTGAAAGAGTGCGACTTATTCTGCGCGACCGAGGGTGTGGGTTCAAAGGTCGCGCGCAGCGCTTGGATTTTCGCCGTGGCGGCCAGGGCGATGGTTACGAGGCCTGAGACCACCGCAAGGAGTAGGCCGAAGACCAGCATATGATTTTTTTCAAAGAGGCCGAGCGCCGTAAAGGTTGTCACCACCAGCAGTAGCGCTAGTCCTATTCCTAGAGCTGTTTTCATGATCGCGCCTACGCATTATTGGACCTTCATTATGGCCGGCGCCAGGCTGGGATTCTAGGCTGCTGCCCCGTAGCGGGGCGAGGCGGAGGGCGAACTTGACGAGTGACAGCGCATACCTCAAGCGGACCGTCACCCAGACTCCCTGTATGATCCACACAGCCATGCGAGATAGCGCGGAAAGGGTTTAGGATGGACATCCTTATGGACAAAGTGTCGAGTTAATCGTTGCTCATTTCGCGCTGCACAAGCCTCGGAATGTAGTTATTAAAAAAAGTTCTTGGAAATGGAGGGCAGCATCGTGACGGCATTCCAGTGGCTGGTGAAAGATTCCCCAATTGATTCGCCTTGGCTACGCGGCACGAAGATTTTTGGTGTCAATAAGCCCGTCATGTTGATCGATCAGTTCGGCGGTAAACAACCTTACCTAATTAACCAACAGTACCGGGAAGAGGGCGAGTTGAGTTATCCGGCCTGTGCCAGGGTCGTGGTCGATTCCAATTTGTTGGACGGCATCGCAGCGCTGATGTCTGGTGCTGAGATAGAAGATGGCATGCGAGGCTTTATTGAGTTTGTCTCGCGCGAAGGCTGGGATATCAACGCGGGCTTCTTTTTGGTCGAGCAGTATGCAAAATCAACGCGCGCAAATTTCATACTTCATGCCACACGGCGCTTACGGTTGCTTTATCGGTTTCTAGCCATGGACACCGGTTATTTTCTGGCGACAGGTAACGTCCGCCTGCTCCCGGCCGCCGTCGCGCATTATCTTGCGAAGGAGGGCGTAGATTCCCTTGATGAGATTGCCGAGCGGCATGTGCATTCATTTATCGCAACCCACACCCAGCGTAAGGCTCTGGAGACAGTAGACCAGTATATTGCTTATCAGCGGTTTATCAGCTCTACGGTAAATGTCTCGCTTGCGCGGGAAAGCCAGTTGGCTTTGCATTACTTCAGCGGGCAAGCAGGCTCTCTGCTCGGAATCAAGGAGAACACCTCACGTAAAAAGGCGCTCAGAAATATTTCCGCTACCGCGTGGGACTTGTTGCTGCTGAGAACGCCAGAACTGCTATTGAAGCCGCCAGTGAATGGTGGCCATGTCGAAATCGCCTTTGTCGCGACACATGAACTGAAGCTGGCCGAGCTGGCGCAACTCATGGCAATACACACATTGTTTCCTGGCACCACGCCCATCGTTCAATACGATATGACAAAGGTACCAGATGAGATCATCGACACCATTCTCAATGAGTTTGACGGGCAGATGGTGAGCCCGATTTTTCGGCAGGGACCACCGAGCATCCCGACAGGACTGCGTGATGCGCTAAGTAATTCGCTTTTGCAGCGGTTGCCGCAGATGGGAACGTTTGAGTAGGAAATTTGCAGGATGACCATCCTGTAACGAAACGAAATGTCCTTCCCGCGTACCGTGTCGCGGATGTTGCGATGCCTGGCCAATGTTCAGTGTTTGCACGCTACTGAATCTGACCAAGAGGGAACATTAATGAACGGCAACTATCGATTCTAAAGCTGCTCTTCGCGAAATGCGATTGCGCTAAGCGATGCGATATATCGCTGTCGTCGCGCCGGTTGGTGATGGCAACATCAGCGACTCGTGCATATGTTACGGACTTGACATTGGTATGGATCTGACTATGGACTGGAAACTGGAGCTCGCCGCTCGCCAACTGTATGTCTTGGAACTTGCTAACGGAAAGTTTTACGTGGGGCAGGCAAAGGATTCAAACCGTCGCATTAAAAAGCATTTCAGTGGCACGGGATCTCAATGGACACGCCTCCATCCACCCGTGCGCGAAGTACGTCGGGTCGACTTGGGAGAGATTGACTACAGGACCGGGGAGTTGGCGGAGAACGAAGCAGTTCTCGCGCTGATGCGCATCCATGGGTATCAGAATGTTCGAGGCGGTTTCTTTACTAATTTGAGCCATGAGCTCACCGTCAAGGCCCTGATCAGTCATGGCCACCATGACGTGGTAGGTGCAATGCCTGGCATGGAAGCCTTCAACAGCGTCGCGTCCGCGATGGCCGCAGGACAACCAGCCTGCGATGTTGTCGGCCCCGCAGAGTTGGGCAATGGCGGGGAGTACTCGCTGTTCGTGTTACTGCTGGAGGGGGACCGGTATTTTGTAGGCTACAGCAGTAACCCGGTCGCACGCATTCGTCGTCACTTTGCGGGCAAAGGTTCGGAATGGACCACGATGTATAGACCTGTTGAGGTTTTAAGCGTCCGATCTTTGGGAATAGTCGCCGAGTCGGAGGCCGCGAGTTTCGCCGCCAAGGCTACGGTAAGTCTGATGCGTAGAGTAGGGTGGCAGCATGTGCGGGGTGGCCCATGGTGGAGCGTTGACCCCGAGGCAACGCTCAAGTTACTGGTGGGGCATGGCGTCGGCGAAATCCCACCCTCTGTTCCATAATCTCTGCGGACGGGGGGACTTTTTCAACAGAATCGCCCGTGAGCGAACAGTCGGGATCGGCAGCTAACGGCCAAAAGCAGACGCTCAAGAGCGACCATTTGCAACCTGCCTATAGATATGCCCCACATGGAAGATCTCGCGGGCCATGTAACCGACCTAGACACATCAATGTTGACTTCGTAATCTAGAAGCTGGGGTTGCGGCTATTTTTGTTACTGTCAGGTCTTCAATAGATGAGCACCTAGGCTCAGGGGCGAGCAGGCAAAAAGCGAGATACAAAACAAGTAATGGAAAACCTGCATCCATACGTTATGTTGCTAAGAGTGATATAAAAATGTCAGAGAACGACGCGGATGTTGATCCAATTAAAGACGAGGTGCTGTGGCTTCTAATTGCATGCTACGTAATCAAAAGTATGGACAATGATCCTGGGATAAAATTTTAAACCCGTTGGGGAATAGGTAATTTTATTTTTGCCAGAAAAACAGTATTCGAGGGTATTGTTTTGCGAGCTTGCCGCCTCGACGACGATAGCTCGAATAATTGGTCATTTAGGGAGGGGCAAAAAAGACTTAATCACAAAATAAAAGACCCAAAACGCATCGAAAAAATAATAAAATTAATAAAAAAATATCGACAAGAAATAAACCCAATAAAAGTTCTCATCAGAAACAATGGACTAGCCCATGTCCCAATCGACGAAAAATCTGAGCTGACGGAGTTCAATCCAGTTTTATTTCTTAAGACAGCCTGCGAAATAATTGACAATTTAACAGGCAGCAAAGTCAATTTTTAATACACATGTGGGGCGCACGAAAAAGTTGATTTGCGCGAGCACTTTGGAATTTAAGTGACTGCGCCAATTTTGACATTTTGCGGATTGATTTTGGCGCCCATACGGTAGAAATTATACATCATTAATAGTGAATAGCTTAAATTTACGAGGGGTCGCATGACACAACCATTGTTCTTCTATAAGTTCGTTTCATTTGCTAGAAAAGACATACTGACAAACGGGATGATCCGATTTGCTCCTATTGGTAGCTTCAATGATCCGTTCGAGCTTGAGCCCTCTATAACCCCGTACTCAAAAAAATTCTTGCAATATATCAACGAGGTTTCTGAGAGGGATCTCAAAAAAATAACAATGACCGAAGCTGATTATGTGTACTCAGCAGAGAGAGTTGACAGTATTGAATACTATAGAGAAAAGTACAGGGCTGAGGTAGGGAAGTACGGAGTTTTAAGCCTCTCATCAAATGACACCATTAATCAGTTACTGACAGTTTCGATGCCAGAAAGAAAAGACCCTAGAACCAATATTCTCATGTGGTCTCATTACGCAGATTCTCATAAAGGATTCGTTATTGAGTTTCGAGCCGACTTTGTAGAAGGGGTAAAACTAGAGAAGGTTGAGTATTCTGACATCAGAGATGTCGTGACTTTTGAAGATATAGATGAGAATAATTTTGACAATATCTTCTTCAAAAAATCGTCCGACTGGAAATACGAGCAAGAATATAGAGCTGTTTTGCCGTTGTCCAACGCAAGTGAAATTCATGATGAAAGATTTCACTTATACAAGATAAACAAATCCAGCATCCAATCTATTACCTTCGGCTGCGCCATGAGTGAAGAAGAAAAGAAAATCATCATGGATATAGTAAAAAAAGACCCTGAATTTAAAGGGGTTAAGATGCAGCATGCCTGTCTGGACGAAAAAGGTTTTTTCTTGGACTTTTATTACGATGATGGGCGCTGGACAAACAAGCCTTTTTTTGTATCAAGAGAAATACCAAATCAGATAAAAATGTAAAAACATAATCCACCGACTTCGCTAAAGCACGTAGCAACCCTGCGCTTTAGCAGTAGTCGCCCATCGCGAAGGGCAACAATGGGTGGAAATACGCCGTTCATGAAGGGCAGCAGTCGGCCAAAGCGGTCACTAACGCACACGCCGGTCCTTTTGGGGAATGGCCGCTTTTGTGTTAGTAAAATAAGTGCACAGCGGGTCAAGTGTGACCTGCAGCGTGTTGTTAGCTTTTTCAGTCACTAACGTTTCTTTTATATTTTTCAAGAAGATGCGTGTCATTTGCGCTCGCATATAACCGCCTTATAGCGTCGTCCCTAACAGAGGTTTTACTACACTTCGTTCCGTACACCCCATAAGGCACGGCTGCTTGTTTCTGCTCGAAGTCGCGAAGTATTAGACGTACTATTTCCAAAGCACTCAAATATCTTCCAGCAATCTCGACGAGATCGCGCGATTTGATATCTGAAATTATGTATCGGTGAATAACGCGATTTCTCAAATTGTAGAGCTCATTCAAACTATCGAAAGTCTCCACATCTATTACTTGAGATTTTAAGGCATCTTCGAATACCTTTCTCTCCATTATTCCCTTTTCTCCATCTGCTTGGAAAAGGTACGTAGTTTCGATGTCATTCGTCTTTTCCTTCAACTGCTTTGCAATTACCAGGCTCAATCTTAAATACGCATCTATTTGATTCGCTGTAATCGCAATGATCTCAATACATGCCCCTGCGTCAATTGCTGTGTATAGAAGATCATGTGACGCCGCAAGAGACCCTGTGAATCGATCAAACTTATCGAGATCAGCAGCCAGTTTACGATCACTCTTTGGGACTATCACAACCGAGTATAGAATACGATTCACGATTGCAAGCTGCTCGGCAATCCGCTTGTCGCCTTCAAATTCCGCATCGTAGATATATTTACCTATCAATGCTTGATCAAAATAAGCGCCGAAGAACAAATGTGTGCAAAAGTCGGAATTATCTGCCCTCGTCTCCTTCCAGCTTAACTTTTTGACTCCGCTTGGATTAGCTTTGGCGATGCTAGGAGCGAGCTCGCTCAACGGATAGCAACTTAGCTGAAAACAGCCTATGGGGTCTTCATAAGGTTGAAATCCGTAAGGCGACTTCTCTTCATAGTCCTTGAGGCCTGAATTAAGGTACTGCCAATCGATTGGCACTTGAATTAAAAGTATTCCGTTTGGCTCAGTCCAGTGTTTCATATATGCCTGCTATATCGCATTTTAGTCGCTCGAAAAAAATCTAACTTAACCGTTGGCGGGGAGAAAAGACCCGATTCTTTCGGGAACTTGTACCGCATGACGCTATTTGCCTATGTGTAACCTCTTTAGCCAGTTATTCCAAACGCTAGTCACGCGAGAAGGGCAAAAGAGAATTACGACAAAAGCCTCTTCCGAGAATACGAAGGCATCAGCATTGTGTCTACGCTCAATCATCGACTGAGCGTTTCAGTCCATCAATGTCCGCTTTTGGCCGAAAGCAGTCCTTTGAGCGATCATCCAGGCGCTGGATGTCATGCCAGCGAACCGATGACGGTGCGCGACTTAGGTCGCAGTTCCAGGATACGGTTCATTAAACTCGTAGGGGCGCTACAGCAGGAGCAGTTTCACGGCCCCATCTAGTTACCTAAGAAATTAGTGAGTAATTGTCCAGACCGGACGCTCCCGTCCGGCTGGTTATGGGTAGAAGCAAATAGAGCAGCCCGGAATCACGCTTTCTTAGCCCTTGTTATTCCCCAAATACAAGTCCAGAATTAAGTCTTTTCCTGCTACGGCAAGAAAAGAAACCCCTTATATTTCAATGAGTCGGACACCAGATACGAGTCTCGTTTCCCGCTCCAAGATTCAGAAAAAAGCCACTCAGATGAGTGGCTTTTTTTTGTGCCTGAAAATTGCTTTCGCCCATGCCTACAGGTCTTTCCGGCCCATGCTGTGTAAAAACGCAGTTCCAGAATGCATGGCACGCCAGCACCGCCCCCCAAAATCCGCCGGGTCTGCGCGCAGTGGGCATGTTAAGACTATGCTAATCGCCACTGCAGGCCATGTACTGGTTTGAGTTGTCGTCCGCCAAGGAAAGGAGTCTGTACGTGTCTGGTTCTTCATACCCGGTTCTATTATCGCAATGGCCTCATGAGCCGTCCGGCCCGCCGAAGAAGCGTTGGTCGGCAACGCCGCAGTGGCCTCACCCACAGGCAGTCAATCCCAGGCACGATGGAGATCGGTATGAAGGCTGACCCGATCTACACAGTCCTCTGGCGCTTCGCCGCCTGCATGGGCGGGTTGCTGATGATTGCCGCCAGTCCGGCCCACGCTGCCGACAGCGGTATCGCCGGCGGCCCGACCGCAAGCCATAGCATTGCCTTCAGCAATTCATACGCGGGCAGCGATTTTCGTAAGGTGATGGTGCGCAATTGGCAGGAGATAGCAGCGCAAGCGCAAAAGGAGGGTTTGATCCGTGAGGCGCCGGTGGTCAGTGCCAATAATTCGGCGTCGGAACAAGCGGCCCATATCCAGGACTTGATCGTCAGGGGCGTCGACGCCATCGTCATCCTGGCCGCGTCCGACACGGCGCTCGATGGGGTGATCCGCGATGCGTGTAACGCCGGCATCGTGGTGGTGGTCATGGCCAGCCTGGTCACCGAAGGCTGCGTCTATACCGTGGACTACAACTGGTCCGCCATGGGCCGCATAGAAGTTGATTACATTGCCAAGCGCCTCAAGGGTAACGGCACGCTGCTGGAGATCCGCGGCATTGCTGGTGATGCCACCGATAAAAATATCAGCGACGGCATTCGCCAGGCCGCCAGTGAATATCCGGGCCTGAAGTTCGCCAAGACCGTGTACGGGAACTGGACAGGCGCTGTGGCGCGCAAGGAGGTGGCGCTGGCGCTGCCGTCGCTGCCCGGCATTGATGCCGTCGCGACCCAGGGGGGCGACGGGTATGGCGCGGCGATGGCGTTCAAGGCGGCGGGCCGACCATTGCCGATCATCGTGATGGGTAACCGTCAGGATGAACTTGCCCTGTGGAAACAGGAACGCGACGCCAATGGCTACGAGACCGTCTCTGTTTCGGCTTCCCCCAGTGTCTCCCAAGTGGGGTTCTGGGTCGCCCAGCAGGTTCTGGCGGGCAAGCAGGTGCCCAAATTCGTCGAGGTGCCGCTGGTGCGTATCGATGCGAAAGACTTGGACGCCTGGCTTGCCGACATGCCGGTGGGGGGGGCCGCCAATCCGTTCTACAGCCAGGCTTCCGTTGCGGCAATGATCGACGCGGCCATCAACCATACGGCGCCGCCGGCGCCTTTGCCGGAGGTGATGAAGCAGTAATGGCGGGCAGGGAGCGAGGATGCGGGGCGCCATGTTGACATTCAAACCGGTCGTGGACCGGCCCATTGCCGTCAAAATTGGCCTGGCGGTCGCCGCATTGGTGTTCCTGATGCTGGCGGTTTCGCTAGTGAACCTCTACGGGCTGCGAGGCATGGTGCGCGCGGTGGATTCTGCCAGCCATTCCGCAGAAATTCTGGCGTCGGTCAACGCGGCCACCGGTCGCGTGGAAAACTTCATCGCCACCCGCGACCAGCAAAGCCTGGCCCAGGCCGAAGGCATGGTTGCGACGGCTATCGCCGGGCTCACCGCTATTCCGGTGGCCGAAGCGCAGTCGCTCAACGGCAGCCTGGAGCGGCTCGCCGCAGCGATCACGGCCTTGCGCGTGGCGAGCCTGACCATGGATGGCGAAACCGAGAACATGACCGCCCATTACGGCCGGAT
>Ga0308160_10001567_pt1 | contig 31438 bp, 23 predicted proteins | sample PhyFR1_FD_201036 | JGI IMG/M metagenome (GOLD analysis project Ga0308160, IMG submission 201036) | Phyllosphere microbial communities from UC Gill Tract Community Farm, Albany, California, United States - DLSLF.R1 | ecosystem: Host-associated > Plants > Phyllosphere > Unclassified | place: USA... | reverse complement strand
CCGAACGCACCAGCCGTACCGCCACCGGGGCCACGACCGCGGCCACCGCCACCGGCGGGACGCGGGCCGCTGAAGGCCGGACGCGGGAAGCCGCCACCGGCACCACCGGCACCGCCCGGACGACCACCGGGGCCGCCACGACCGCCGCCACCCTGGCCCGGGCGCTGCCCGAAGCCGTTCGGACGGCCTGCCTGGCCGGGACCACCGGGACGCGGAGCGCCCGGACGGGGAGCACCCGGACGCGGCGGGGCCGGACGCGGGATGCCGTTGCCGCCACCGGCGCCGGCGGCGGGGCGTTGGCCCATGCCCTGGTTGGACGAGTACGGGTTGTTGCCCGGACGCGGCGGGCGCGAGCCCATGCCCTGGCTCGACGCGTAGGGGTTGTTGCCGGGACGTGCGCCCGGCTTCGGGCCACCCGGCTTGGGGCCGGCTGCGGCACCGGGCTTCGGTGCGCCGCCGGGCTTGACGGCGTCGCCCTTCGGCTCGGCTGCTGCGTCGGGGCCGGCGTCGCCGGACTTCTCGGCAGCGGCCTTCTCGGCAGCGGCGGCCTTGCGGGCAGCCTCGGCCTCGGCCTGTCGCTGGGCGACGGACTTCGGGGCGGCCGGCGTCGGCACGTCGGCCGCGGGCGCCTGCACCTCGGGCTCGGGCTCGGGGGTGGGTGCCGGACGGGCCGGACCCGGGCGGGGGCCGCCGGGCTTCGGTGCGCCCGACTTGGGCGCCGCGGTCTTGGCCGGCGCGCTCGGGGTCTGTGCCGCAGCGGGCTTCGACGCCGAGGCGCCGTCAGCCTGCAGCGCAGCACGGAGCTTGCGCGCGACGGGGGGTTCGACACTGGAGCTCGGGCCCTTGACGAACTCGCCGAGTTCCTTGAGCTTCTCCATTGCGGTCTTGCTGTCGACACCGAGTTCGGATGCGATCTCGTGTACGCGTGGTTTTGCCACTGTTCTCCTTCACGGGTCCCACCCCGTGCAAGGGGCAGGACTCAATGGATGACGGGTCTCATTTCGAGCCGCTCATCAGTTGTCCATAAGCCGTTCAGCCTGTTCTGTCATGTCCTGGTCGCGTGCCTGTGGTTCGGGGCGCCGGAGCGCTTCGAGGTAGTCACGCACCGCGGACGTGTCCGGTTCATGATCGAGCCGGAGCGCCCGGCGGTACGCCTTGCGCTTGACGGCCTGATCATGTGCTTCGACGGTCGGGGTGAGCCACGCTCCCCGCCCCGGCATGACTGCCTTCGGGTCCGCCACGACACGACCGTCGCTCAGGGCGACGACACGGAGGAGGGAGGACCGGGGAGCACGACGGCGACTGCCGATGCATGTTCTGACGGGAACCACCTTACTCCTCCCTCTCGACGACCGCGATCCGGCACGCCCGGACCGGACGTGCCACGAGCGAAACCGTCAGTCCTCGCCGTCCAGGATCGAGTCCGGCTGGATGTCGATCCGGGCGCCCGTGAGCTTCGCGGCGAGGCGGGCGTTCTGCCCTTCCTTGCCGATCGCGAGCGACAGCTGGTAGTCCGGCACGAGGGCGCGGACGGCCTTCGTCGAGGCGTCGAGCACGAAGGCGCTCGTCACCTTGGCCGGCGACAGGGCGCTGGCGACGAACGAGGCCAGGTCGGACGAGTAGTCGACGATGTCGATCTTCTCGGCGCCGAGCTCCGTCGTCACGGCACGGACGCGGGCACCGAGCTCGCCGATGCACGCACCCTTCGCGTTCACACCGGGCTCGTTCGCCTTGACCGCGATCTTCGTGCGGTGGCCGGCCTCGCGCGCGAGGGAGGTGATCTCCACGACGCCGGACGCGATCTCCGGGACCTCGAGCGCGAACAGCTTGCGGACCAGGCCGGGGTGGGTGCGCGAGACCGTGATCTGCGGACCCTTGGCACCGCGGCCGACGCTCGTCACGTAGACGCGCAGCCGGGAACCGTGCTTGTAGTCCTCGCCCGGCACCTGCTCCTCCGGCGGCAGGATCGCCTCGACCGTGCCGAGGTCGACGTGCACCATCTTCGGGTTCGGGCCCTGCTGGACGATGCCCGCGACGATGTCGCCTTCCTTGCCGCGGAACTCGCCGAGGATCTTGTCGTCGCCGATGTCGCGCAGGCGCTGGTTGATGACCTGCTTGGCGGCGAACGCGGCGATGCGACCGAAGTCGCTGGGCTGGTCGACGGCCTCGCCGATCACGGTGCCCTCGTCGTCGCGCTCGGGCACGTAGACGGAGACCTCGCCCGACTTGCGGTCGAGCTCGACGCGGGTCTGCGCGTCGACGGGCTCCTCGTTCTCCGTGCGGTGCTTCTGGTACGCCGTCAGGATGGCCTGTTCGATGATCTGGACGAGTTCGTCGAACGGGATCTCCCGCTCACGCTCCATGAGTCGCAGGACTGCGAGATCGATCTTCACCGAGGGCCTCCGTATTCAGATGAGTCGCTCCCGCGGATGGAACCGCGCGGAAGTCGGCGACCAGACTACCGCACTGCGGATCGCGGACCCGGCCGGACGACGGACGGGAGGGACGGTGCCAGCTGGCACCGTCCCTCCCGTCATGCGGACCCGCGCGGCTAGATCGCGCGGACCGCCTCGAGCAGCTCGGCGACCGGCACGTCGCGGCGTTCGCCGCTCGCCCGGTTCCACAGCTCGACGACGCCGTCGGCGGCGCCGCGACCGGCGACGACGACGATCGGCATGCCGAGGAGCTCGGCGTCGCGCAGCTTCACGCCGGGCGAGACCTTCGGACGGTCGTCGTAGAGGACCTCGAACCGCTCACCCTCGAGCTCGGCGACGATCGACGTGGCCAGGTCGTAGGCGACCTCGTCCTTGCCGGTCGCGACGACGTGCACGTCGAACGGTGCGACGTTCTTCGGCCAGGCGAGGCCCTTCTCGTCGTTGTGCGCCTCGGCGAGGATCGCGAGGATGCGCGTCACGCCGATGCCGTACGAGCCCATCGTGACCGTGGCGAGCTTGCCGTTCTCGTCCTGCACCTTGAGGCCGAGCGCCTCGGCGTACTTGCGGCCGAGCTGGAAGACGTGGCCGATCTCCATGCCGCGGGCGGTCTCGAGCGGGCCGGAGCCGTCGGGGGCCGGGTCGCCGGCACGGACGTCGGAGACCTCGGCGACGCCGTCGGCCACGAAGTCACGACCGGCGACGAGGCCGGAGACGTGCACGCCGCGCTCGTTCGCGCCCGTGATCCACGCGGTGCCGTCGACCACGCGGGGGTCGACGAAGTAGCGGATGCCCGTCGTGCTCTCGGCGCCGAGGACCTGCGGGCCGATGTAGCCCTTGACCAGGCCCGTGTGCTTGCGGAAGTCGTCGTCACCGGCGGGCTCGACCTCGGCCGGGGCGAAGGCCACCTCGGCGCGCTTCAGGTCGACGTCGCGGTCACCGGGGAGCCCGACGACGACGATCTCGCGCGTGCCGTCGAGGTGCGTCAGGGCGAGCACGACGTTCTTCAGCGTGTCGGCGGCCGTCCAGGGGGCGCCGTCGCGCGGTGCGATCTCGTTCGCGTGCGCCACGAGCGTCTCGATCGTCGGGGTGTCGGACGCGGGCAGGAGCACGGGTTCGGGCTGTCCCTCGATCGGCAGGACGTCCGGCACCGGGGTGACGTAGGCCTCGACGTTGGCCGCGTAGCCGCCGGCACTGCGGACGAAGGTGTCCTCGCCGACGCCGATCGGGTGCAGGAACTCCTCGGACTTCGAGCCGCCCATCGCGCCGGCGTCCGCCTTGACGATGACGTACTCGAGACCGAGTCGGGCGAAGATCTTCTCGTAGGCGTCGCGCATGACCTGGTAGCTGCGCTCGAGGCCCTCGTCGGTGAGGTCGAACGAGTACGCGTCCTTCATGGTGAACTCGCGGCCGCGCAGGAGTCCGGCGCGGGGGCGTGCCTCGTCGCGGTACTTGTCCTGGATCTGGAACAGCGTGACGGGGAGGTCCTTGTACGAGCCGTACAGGTCCTTCACCAGGAGCGCGAACATCTCCTCGTGCGTGGGCGCGAGCAGGTAGTCGGCACCCTTGCGGTCCTGCAGGCGGAACATGCCGTCGCCGTACTCGGTCCAGCGGTTCGTCGCCTCGTACGGCTCGCGCGGCAGGAGCGCCGGGAGCAGGACCTCCTGCGCGCCGGCGGCGACCATCTCGTCGCGGATGATCGCCTCGATGCGGGCGCGGACCTTCAGACCGAGCGGCAACCACGCGAAGATCCCCGGGGACTGGCGACGGACGTAGCCGGCGCGGACGAGGAGCTTCGCGCTCGTCACCTCGGCGTCGGAGGGGTCGTCGCGGAGCGTACGGAGGAACAGATGCGAAAGCCGTGTGACCACGGGGCAAGCCTAGCGGCGCGTGGGAGTGGGTGCGGCGGGCGTCTGCGGTCGGGAGGCGCGGTGCGGGCTGGCACCGTGCCTCCCGTCCTGCGTTCGGTCCGGTGTGCGGCACTTCGTGAGCAGAAGAGGTCGGGTGCGTTCGCGCGACCCGACCTCTTCTGCTCACGAAAGCGCTGCGCGCGCCCGCGCCCGCGCCCGCGCGCGCCTACGACGTGACGACGAGCGGCTTGCCGGTGCCGGCGGCCGGCCCCATCTCGTCGGCGAGACGGTTCGCCTCGGTGATCAGGGTCTCGACGATCTCGGCCTCGGGAACCGTCTTGATGACCTCGCCCTTGACGAAGATCTGCCCCTTGCCGTTGCCGGACGCGACGCCGAGGTCGGCCTCACGCGCCTCGCCCGGGCCGTTCACGACACAGCCCATGACGGCGACGCGGAGCGGCACGGTCATGCCCTCGAGCCCCTTCGTCACGTCGTTCGCCAGCTGGTAGACGTCGACCTGGGCCCGGCCGCAGCTGGGGCACGAGACGATCTCGAGCTTGCGCTCGCGGAGGTTGAGCGACTGCAGGATCTGCAGGCCGACCTTGACCTCTTGCGCGGGCGGGGCGGAGAGGGACACACGGATGGTGTCGCCGATGCCCTCGGCCAGCAGGATGCCGAACGCCGTGGCGCTCTTGATGGTGCCCTGGAACTCCGGGCCGGCCTCGGTCACGCCGAGGTGCAGCGGCCAGTCCCCCGCCGCGGCGAGCTGCCGGTAGGCCTTCACCATGACGATCGGGTCGTTGTGCTTGACCGAGATCTTGAAGTCGTGGAAGTCGTGCTCCTCGAACAGGGAGGCTTCCCACACGGCGGACTCGACGAGCGCCTCGGGCGTGGCCTTGCCGTACTTCTGCAGCAGGCTCGGCTCGAGGGAACCGGCGTTGACGCCGATGCGGAGCGAGACGCCGGCGTCCTTCGCGGCCTTGGCGATGGCGCCGACCTGATCGTCGAACTTCCGGATGTTGCCCGGGTTCACGCGGACCGCGGCGCACCCGGCGTCGATGGCCTGGAAGACGTACTTCGGCTGGAAGTGGATGTCGGCGATCACCGGGATCTGCGACTTCTTCGCGATGATCGGCAGCGCGTCGGCGTCGTCCTGGCTCGGCACCGCCACGCGGACGATGTCGCAACCGGACGCCGTGAGCTCGGCGATCTGCTGGAGGGTCGCGTTGATGTTCGTCGTCGGCGTCGTGGTCATCGACTGGACGGACACCGGCGCGTCGCCGCCCACGAGCACCTTGCCGACCCGGATCTGCCGGGACTTGCGGCGCGGGCTCAGGGTTTCGGGGACTTTCGGCAGACCGAGGTTCACTGCAGGCACGAGGTGCACTCTACGCGCTCCCGGTGACGCCCAGCCCCGCGCACGCGTGATGCTCAGATGACGGTGATGAGCGGCGCGTAGAGCCGCATCGCCGCGAGGGCGCGCTCGTGGTCCTCGTCGCTCGCCCCGGCGCACGCGTCCGCCACGACGGTCACCGTCGCGCCGGCGTCCGCGGCCGCCAGCGCGGTCGACAGGACGCAGCAGTCGGTGGACACCCCGACCAGGACGAGGTGCGGGTGGTCACCGGTGACGGCCTGGAGGCGCGTCCCCCACTTGCCGAAGGTCGTCTCGGTGACGACGGGGTCGCGTCGGTCCGCCGCGGCGGTCGCGAACGGTTCGGTCAGGTCCCAGAGCGGATCGGTGTGCGGCACGAGCGCGAACGACCAGTCCCGGTAGTAGGGCACCCAGGCACCCCGCGGGTGCTCCGGAGCGACGAAGCGGGTGAACACCGTGCGGCCGGTGAACCGCGGGAGCAGGCGCTCGATCCCGGCGGCGGCGTGGTCGAAGCGCCCGGTGGCCCAGGGGCTCTCGCCCGTGAAGACCTCCTGCATGTCGACGACGACGAGCCACGCGTCCTCCGGTACCCCGGCGACGGCGGCCTCGACCGCGCTCATGCCTGCTCCTGCCGGCGGACCGAGCCGCGGGCGAACAGCAGGGTGCCGAGGAACCCGACGACGAGCGCCACGAGCACCCCGAGGTTCGCGTACGCCCAAGCGCCGGTTCGCCCGCCGAGACCGAACGGCTCGAGCAGGTACCCCTGCCAGTTGAGCCAGGACGGCACGCCGTACGTGTTCGTCACCAGGCCCCAGCCGAGCGCGGTCCCCACGACGACGAGGCCGACGGCGAGCCAGCGCACGTCGCCGTACCGGCCACGGCGGTCCTCCAGCTCCCGCTCGGCGTACGGAGCCCGGCGGATCACGACGTCGGCGACGAAGATCCCGCACCACGCGGCGATCGGCACGCCGAGCGTCACGAGGAACGCCTGGAACGGCTGGATGAACGAGTCGGCGAAGAACACAACGTAGACGGCGCCCGCCACCATGAACACGCCGTCGACCCCGGCCGCGACGGGCCTCGGGATGCGGATGCCGGCGCTCAGCAGAGCCAGTCCGGAGCTGTAGATGTCGAGCACCGCACCGCCGACGAGTCCGAGGACCGCGACGAGGGCGAACGGGATGAGGAACCACACCGGCAGCACGGTCGTCAGCGCACCGATCGGGTCGGCGGCGATCGCCGTGTTGAGGTCCTTCGACGAGCCGGCGAGCAGGACGCCGAGCACGACGAGCACGATCGGCGCGAGCGCCCCGCCGAACGTGGTCCACCAGACGACCCCGCGGGTCGAGGCCGACCGTGGCAGGTAGCGCGAGTAGTCCGCGGCGGCGTTCACCCAACCGAGGCCGAACCCGGTCATCACGAGCACGAGGGCGCCGACGACGTTCTGCGCGCTCCCGGCCGGCAGCGCGGCGATCGCACCGAGGTCGATCGAGGGCAGCGCGAGCACCACGTAGACGATCGTCAGCACCGCGGTGATGACCGTGATCCACGTCTGCAGTCGCATGATCACGTCGAACCCGGCGATGCCCGCACCGACGACGAGTGCGGCGACGACCACGAGTGCGACGAGCTTCGTCAGGACGCCGCCGTCCCACCCGAGCTCCCGGAACACCGTCGACGTGGCCAGGACCGCCGCCGACGCGAGCGCGGTCTCCCACCCGACGGTGAGGATCCAGCTGAGGAACGCCGGCAGCCGGTTCCCCCGGACGCCGAACGCCGCGCGGCCGAGCACCATCGTCGGTGCCGAGCCCCGTTTGCCGGCGATGGCGACGATCCCGCACAGCAGGAACGAGAACGCGACCCCGATGACGGAGACGATCGTGGCCTGCCAGAAGGAGATGCCGAACCCGAGGACGAACGAGCCGTACGACAGGCCGAGCACCGAGATGTTCGCGGCGAACCACGGCCAGAAGAGGTCCCTCGGACGTCCCTTCCGGTCGGACTCGGCGATGACGTCGGTGCCCTGCCGCTCGACCGTGCGGACTTCCGGAGCTGTGCTCATGTGCGAAAGCGTAGTGCGCGGCCGAGACCTCGTCGCTACCCGAACAGGTTCACGGGGCGCACGATGTCGGCGTAGATGAGCAGGGCGCTCATGCCGGCGAGCAGGACCACGACGACCATTGTCAGCGGCATCGTCTTCGCGAGGTCGATCGGCCCCGGGTCCGCCTTGCCGACCAGCGTGAAGGAGCGGCGCTTCACGGCCTCCCACAGGGCGCCGGCGATGTGGCCGCCGTCCAGCGGCAGGAGCGGCACCATGTTCAGGACGAACAGGCCGATGTTCAGCGAGGCGAGCAGTCCGAGGATCGTGTACGCCTTGTCGACCACCGGCACGCCGCTCATCGACGAGACCTCGCCGATCGCGCGGCCGACGCCGACGACCTACACCGGGCTGTCCTGCGACCGCTCCTGCGAGCCGAACGCCGCGTTCCACACCGCGACGAGCCGCTGCGGCAGGTCGATGATGAGGTGCGCCGACGCCGAGATCTGCGCCCCGGTGGCCGGCAGCACCGCGGCCGGCGACTGCCGGACGAGCGACTGGCCGATGCTCACGCCGACGACGCCGACCTGCTGTGTCTTCGTGCTGCCGTCGTCGTTCTTCGCGACCGTGCCGTCGGCGGTGTAGACGTCCCGCGTGGCGGTCGTCGGCGTGATGTGCAGCGTCTTCTCGGCCCCGTCGCGGGACACCACGACGGTGACGTCCTCGCCGGCGGACCGCTGGAAGACCTCGGAGACCTGGGCGATCGTCGGGTCCTGCTTCCCGTCGACCGAGAGCACGACGTCGCCCGACCGGATGCCGGCCTGCTTCGCCGGCGACACGGCGTCCCCGGAGGTGCACGTCGTCGCCTGGCTCGTCGGCAGCACGCAGTCGACGCTCGACGTGAACGTGGTCGTCGGCGCACCGAACCCGACGAGCAGCACCCCGAACAGCACGATGCCGATCACGAGGTTCATCGCCGGACCGGCGACCATCACGATGATCCGCTTCCACGGGGTCAACCGGTAGAACGCACGCGAGTCGTCGCCGCCGGAGTCCGCGATCTGCTCGGCGCTCGCCTGCCGGGCGTCCTGCACGAAGGCGCCGTACATGCCCGTGTTCGTGATCGCACTCGGTCGCCCGGACGCCCGCGGCTTGAGCATGCCGACCATCGAGATGTAGCCGCCGAGCAGGATCGGGCGGATGCCGTACTCGGTCTCGCCCCGCCTGAACGACCAGATCGCCTTGCCGAAGCCCAGCGAGTACTGGGTCACCTTGACGTTGAACAGCTTCGCGAAGGACAGGTGCCCCAGCTCGTGGAGTCCGATCGAGACCAGCAGGCCGATGATGAAGACGACCACGCCGAGGACGAAGAGCAGGACGGTTTCGACGGTCACCGGGAAAGGGTACGGGACGGTTCCCATGACCGAGCCGAGCGCGCCCTGGGAGGTGCGCCGCGCCTCCTGGACCGCCCGGTCCGTCTGCTCCCGCAGCCGTGCTGACGGACGGGAGGCGCGACTCGCCTCAGCGGGAGAGCATGCGGTCGGCCGCGGTGCGCGCCCAGCGCTCCGCTGCCAGCACGCCCTCGAGGGAGGGCTCCCCCGCCGTGTGCTCGTCGACCACGCGCTCGACCGTGTCGACGATGTCGAGGAAACCGATCGCTCCCGCGTGGAACGCGGCCACGGCCTGCTCGTTCGCCGCGTTGAACACGGCCGGGAACGTCCCCCCGAGCTGCCCGACGCGCTTCGCGAGGGCGACCGCACCGAAGGCCTCGTCGTCGAGGGGCTCGAACGTCCAGGTGCTCGCCGACGTCCAGTCGAGCGGCACCCCGACGCCCGGGACCCGGTCGGGCCACGCGAGACCGAGGGCGATGGGCAGCCGCATGTCCGGCGGCGACGCCTGTGCGATCGTCGAGCCGTCGACGAACTCGACCATCGAGTGCACGATCGACTGCGCGTGCACCGTCACGTCGATGCGGTCGTAGGGGACGCCGAAGAGCAGGTGGGCCTCGATGACCTCGAGGCCCTTGTTGACGAGCGTCGCGGAGTTCGTCGTGACCACGAGGCCCATGTCCCACGTCGGGTGGGCGAGCGCCTCGGCCGGGGTGACGTCCGTGAGGTCCGCGCGCGAGCGCCCGCGGAACGGGCCGCCGCTCGCGGTGAGCACGAGCCGGCGGACCTCGTCCGTCGTGCCGGAGCGGAGCGCCTGGGCGATGGCGGAGTGCTCGCTGTCGACCGGGACGATCTGGCCGGGTGCCGCGGCGGCCTGCACGAGCGGGCCACCCACGATGAGGCTCTCCTTGTTCGCCAACGCCAGCGTGGCGCCGGACTCGAGCGCGGCCAGGGTGGGGCCGAGGCCGACCGACCCGGTGATGCCGTTGAGGACGACGTCGGCCTCGACGCTGCGGACCAGGCGTTCGGTGTCCGCGGCGCCGAACGCGGTGTCACGGACGCCGAAGCGTGCGGCCTGCTCGGCGACCACGGTGCGGTTGCTGCCGGCGGTGAGGCCGACGACCTCGAAGCGGTCGGGGTTGCGGGCGACGACGTCGAGTGCCTGGGTGCCGATCGAGCCGGTGCTGCCGAGGATCGCGATGCGCCGCTTCTGGCGCACGGTCAGCCCTTGGCGAGGATGTCGACGACGAAGACGAGCGTGGCGTTCTTCGGGATGCCCGAGCCCTCCTGCGGGTTCGCGCCGTAGCCGTCCTCCGGCGTGACGACGATGAGGACCTGCGAGCCGACCTTCTGGCCGACCAGCCCGGTCACGAAGCCCTTGATGAGCGAGCCCTCGGAGATGGTGAAGGTCGTCGGGACGCCCTTCGACCACGAGGAGTCGAACTCCTTGCCGGTGTCGTAGACGACGCCCTTGTACTGCACGAGCGCGGTGTCGCCGTCGGCGATCGTGTCGCCGGTGCCCTGCTTGATGACCTCGGGCGTGGTCTTCGACGGTGCCGCGACGCCCTCGGGGATGGTGATCTCCGGCTCGCCGTCCGCCTTGTCCTGCACGGTCGGGAGCTTCGGGTCCTGCTCCTGGGCCTTCCCGGTGGCCTTCGTCGGGGTCTGCGCCACGACGTCGGCGACGACGACGATCTCGCCGCCGGTGTTGAAGCCGAGCGCCGACGACTGACCGACCGCCGCGATGCGGTCACCGACCTTCGAGCACGCCAGGAGGGCGCCGAAGCCCGAACCGCCCACCGAGAGGACCTGCGGGTTGCCCTGGTCGAAGCCGACCGTGCCGAGCTTCTTCGCGTCCGACGCCTGGTACACGCTGTAGGAGACCTGCGCGTAGTCGCCCTCGTCCAGCGAGGCACCCTTGCCGCGTACGACCGTGCTCGCCTGGGGCTTGCTCGCGGTGAGGCCGCCCGTGAACTTCACCGTCGGTGCCGTGCTGCCGCCGAACGCACCGGACACCCTGATCGCCTTCGACGCCGAACCCGGGTCGGGGCAGGACGTGATGGCTGCGGCGGTCGCGCTCGACGACGCACTCGGGGTGGCGGTCGAGTCGCTCGACCCGGATCCGGAGCACGCGGCGAGTCCCAGCACGACGGCGGGGACGAGGGCGATCGGGAGGAGACGCAGACGCTTCACGAGGACCTAGTCTGCCGCACGGACCTTGGTGTGCGGGACGTGGTGCACAGGAAAGGCCACCGAGCGTGCGATGAAGCAGAGGCTGTTCGCGGTGGCGTGGGCGGCCTCGGCGTCGGCGACGCGGTCCGCCTCGAGGATGGTGACCACCGGGTGCAGCGTCGCCTCGGTGAGCTCCCCGGAGCCGTCGCGGTTGAGGTTGAGGTTGGCCGTGGCGCGGTCCTCGTAGTCCACGACGGTGAAGCCCTCGGTCACGGCGACGTGGAGGTAGCTCAGCATGTGGCACTGGGCGAGGGACGCGACGACGAGTTCCTCGGGGTTCCAGCGGTCGCGGTCCCCGCGGAACGTCGGGTCGGCGGAGCCCTCGATGCCGTGCTTGCCCGCGGCGCGGACGTCGTGGTCGCGCCCGTAGTCGCGGTAGCCGCTCGTTCCGGTGCCGCGGTCGCCGGTCCAGTGGACGGAGACCTCGTAGGAGTGGTCGGACACGGTGGGCTCCTCACAGGATCAGTACGATTGCGGGATGACGGTGCTCTCCGACGTCCACACTGACCGCCATCCTCTCACCGCCGATGGGTCGGTCGAATTGGCGGTCCTCGACCGCAACGGGTTCGACGAGAGCCGACACGTCGGTGCCGGGGTCGTCGTCGCCGCGGACGGCACCGTGATCGACGCCGTCGGTGACGTGCAGGCCAGCGTCTACCCCCGCTCCACGATGAAGCCCTTCCAGGCGCTCGCGGTCCGCCGTGCCGGAGCCGTGTTCTCCGACGAGGAGCTCGTCCTCACCACCGCGAGCCACGCCGGCACCCCCGCGCACCAGGCCATCGCGCTGCACATGCTCGAGTCGTACGACCACGTCGAGTCGGACCTCGGCTGCCCGCCGGACATGCCGTTCGACCGCGCCACGGCCCGCACCATGACCGAGCCGAGGCGCCTCGCGATGAACTGCTCCGGCAAGCACGCGGGCATGCTCGCGGCGTGCCGGGTGAACGGCTGGGACGAGGAGACCTACCTCGAGATGGCGCACCCGCTGCAGCAGCGCGTCCGCGAGACCGTCGAGGAGTTCACCCACGAGACCGTCGACGTCGTCGGGACCGACGGGTGCGGGGCCCCGGTGTTCCCCCTGACGCTGGCCGGACTCGCCCGGGGCTTCGCCGGTGTCGTCGCGCGCGCCGAGTCCGACACGGCAGCGCTCACCGATGCCGTGCTCGACCACCCGTGGGCCATCGACGGCATCGGACGGGCGAACACGGTGACGATCGAGCGACTCCGGGTGCTGGCGAAGCTCGGCGCCGAGGGCGTCATGGTGATGGGCCTGCCCGGTGGTGCAGCGGTCGCGGTCAAGACCCTCGACGGCGCGCAGCGGTCCGGGACGCTCGCGGCCCTCACGCTGCTCGAGCGCAACGGCATCGTGGACGCGGCGGGGGTCGCGGACGTGATGGCGGCCACGGGCGAGCAGGTGCTCGGTGGCGGGGTGCCGGTGGGGACGCTGCGGGCTGGGTCCGGGCTGCGCTGAGGGCGGGTTCGTGGGATGGCTCCGTGCCGGGGTCATCCGGGTTCGTCCTGCAGTTGCGGCAGCGCCGGTGCCACGGGAGTACCCCGCCGTTCGTGCGGGTGTCGGACGGTGCATCCGTGGCGGGTGACCTCGACGGCGACGTCCCAGTGCCGGGGCAGGACGCTGAGGCCGGGTACGAGGACCACGGTCGTGCGGGTCGGCGGGCACGCCCGGTCCGGGCGCTCGGGGTTCGCTGCGTGGGCTGGGCGCTCGGGGCTCGCTGTGTGGGCTGGGCGGTCGACCACGACGGCGGCCGTGCCGGAGGGCATCGCCGGGCAGTGATCGGTGCCCGCAGCCACCACCGCGCGCGCTTCGGCACCGCACGCGGCTCGGACCTCGTCGTCCGGACCGGCCGCGGCGCGGACCTGCGACGCGACGGCCCGGAACACCGCCAGCGCGAGCACGCCGGACCCGATCACGACGATGTGGGGCCGCGACCGATCGTCGACGGCGAGCTCGCGCCCGTTCGACGCCGTGCCGAGGACGATGAGCCGCCGGTGCGTCCCCGTCCCGACGGTCTCGTTCTCGGCGCCCGGCGGTCCGGACGACGTCGGCACCAGGACCGCCACGTCCGCCACGCACTCGGTGCCGCGGGAGCGACGGACCCTGGTCGCACGGACCACGAGGACGTCGAGCACCGCGCAACACCCCGCCGCTGCGAGGAGCACCGCGCGCGACGGCCACTCGACCGGCACGACGAGCCCCACCACGAGCAGCACCACCGCTGCGCCGACCAGAGTGCAGCGGGCGGTGAAGGGGGTCATGCCTCCAGAGCACCACACGACCCCGGGGCCACCGACGCTCAGCCACCGAACTGTGGAGAGCGCTGACGATCACACCGCTGTGGAGGACTCCCCCGCCGTCACTGCACGAGGAAGAACTGCTCCCCGATGTCCACCCGCGCGCCGCGCTCGACCCGGTAGCGGCGGCCCGGCTCGCAACGACGGATCGACCCGTCGATGTGCCGAACGACGGTGCCGTTCCCCGAGAACCGGTCGGACACCCACAGGTCGTCGCCGTCGCGCCCGAGCTCGAGGTGGGTCTTCGACACGGACTTGCCCGGGTCGTGGACGGTCAGCAGGTCGTCGAACCGTTCCCCGGGCTGGGGGCGCGGGAGTCGTCCGACGAGGCCGGTACCGTGCACGCCGAAGCGCTCACCGGTGCTGAAGTGCAGCACGAAGGGCGCGTGGGTCGGGGTCGCGGAGACGATGCGGGTCTCGTCGACGTCGTCCTCGAGGTCGCCGTCGGCGCTCGTCGGAGCGTCGATCGTCGCCGGTGCCGGCAGCGCGGCACCGGCCACCCCGGGCAGCGGCGGCAGCGGTGCGGCGGTCGGGACCCCGATCGCGCCGCTGTCCTGTGCTGAGGGTGCCGACGACGGGACGGTCGCGGAACCGGGAGCGGGCGGGACGAAGGGTGTGCCGACGGCTGGTGACTCGGGCTCCGGGGCCGCGTGCAGACCGCGCGGTCTGGGCGGGGTGTCGCCGACGGGTGCACCGTCGCCGCCACCGTTCACCCATGAGGGGAGGACACCGGCGGAGCCCTCGGCGCCGTCGTCGGCGCCCGCAGGCTCCGGCAGCGCATCGCCGTCACGCACGACGTCCGGAGCTGCCTCGTCCGGGACCTCGGCGACTTCGTCGTCGGTGAGCTCGTCGTCCGGAGCGTCAACCGCGTCGTCGGGAGTCTCGGCGGCGTCGTCCGCCGCCCAGTCGGGTCGGTCCATCGGGAGCGGCACGATGGGTCCGGTGAACGCCGCGGTCACGGCTGGCCGCACGGCGCCGCACTCGGCACAGAAGATGTCGTCGGGCTCGAGACGGTGCCCGCACACGTGGCACGTCGTCGCCTGCGAGCCCGGAGTGACCAGCGGCGCCGGGCGCGGCGGGCGTCGGTCGACCAAGGGCTCGACGACCGCGGTGTCACCGGGCTGCGGCGGGGAGACGACCGCCTCCGGAGTACCGGCGGTGTCGGGAGTCGCGTCCGCGGCGTCCGCAGCGGAGTCGTTCGCAGCCGTGGATCGTCCGACCCACCACGAGGGCCCGGACGGCGCCGGTGCAACAGCCTGCTCTGCTGGCGGCGCCCAGCGCTGGGCGGCTGGGCGCTCGGCGATGCGGGTGACCTCGGGGTCCTCCCCCTGTGGCGACGCGGAGGCCGAGACGGCGTTCGGGTCCACCGCGTCGGCGTCGGACGGGTACGCGTCCGGGTCGAGCGGCGGCTCGGGCGGCTGCGGGGTGAACGGCACCTCGGGCGCACGCGGAGCGATCGGCTCGCCGGGCTGCGAGGGCTCCGACGGCTCCGACGGACGAGCAGGCTCCGACGAGCCGACCCCACCCGGCTGCTGCCCGGACCAGTCGGTCAGCCCGGAACCGCTCCCGTGCACGTGGCTCGGTGCCGTCCGGGGCGTGAAGTCGTCGGGACGCTCGACCGGCACGGCCGCGGGCTGCTGCTCGCCACCACGCTCCGCACCCGTCAGCCAGGCACGGGTCGCGGGGTCGAGGGTGGATTCGGGCAGCCAGGCCTCGGCCGCCGGGTCCTGGCGGCGTCCGTGCAGGTCCGGCTGCTGGAGCGGCGGCGGCGGTGCCTGCTCGACGGGGGGCGTCGCGACCGGGCGCCGACTCGCCGCAGCGGTCACGGCGCGTCCGCACTCACCGCAGAAGATGGCTCCGTCCGGGAGCGTCGATCCGCAGTGTTCGCATCTGATCACGTGTTCCGCCTGTCCTCACTCGGCCGTCCACGACGCTCGCCGGCCTGCACGCCATCGTAGTCGCGCCCCCCAGCGGCTCCCTCGCCACCTGTGGAGCGTCGGCCTCGGACCGTCACCGCGGAGGCGACCGATGCCCGCGCAGACCGGGTGGCGTCGACGACACGGAGCGAGCGCAGGGACACCGCCGCGCGGATCCGTTCCTTGCGGGTCCGACCGGCCCGCAAGCTCGTGATCGCGTCGTCCGTCGCCGACCACATCCGGTCGGCAGCGGTGCCGTCGGCCTCGCTCGGCCCGAACACGGACCGGTCGGCCAACGCCGCGAGTCCGGTGCCGCCCTCCCCCGGAGCTCCCACGACGGCCTCGCGGCGGGTCGCTGCCCGCGCGACGTCGTGACCCCGGTCGACCAGGGCGTCGCGGTACTCGTCCCACGCCCCGACGATCCGGGCGCGTGGCGTCGGGGCACGGCGACGGCGACGACGACGGATCCGCTTGAGCAGCACGATGACGCCGAACGGCAGCAGCACGAGCGCGGCGAGCCCCAGCACGCCGAGGGCCCACGGCAGCACGGCGAGCAGGATCTGCAACCAGAGCGGCTGCACCGGAGGCGTGTTGCGGTCGCTCTGCGGCGGCGCCTGCTGCGTCTGGTCCTGCTGCTCGGCCGGGGGCGGCGGCACGACCGTCTCCGGGCGCGTGACCGGCTGCGGCGTCTGCTGCTGCTCGTCCGGGATCTCACGGACGGCGGGGTTCGGGTCGATCATGACCCACCCCCACTGCGCCGTGTCGACCTCGACCCGCGCGGTGACGTCGGAGCCGCGGAACGTCGTCGTCCCGCCCGAGGTCGCGCTCCGGCCCGCTCCGCCGCCCGCGTCGCCGCCGGCGGTGAACCCCATGACCACGCGCGCCGGGAAGCCGAGCTGGTCCGCCATCAGCGCCGCCGCGGCGGCGTACTGCTCCTGGTCGCCGATCATCAGCGGCGACGTCAGGAGCTCCTGGATGCGATCGGCACCGTGCCCGGAACGACTCGCTCGGTCGTCGCCGACGCCGTGGCTGACGTACCCGTTGCGCTTGAGCGCCTGCACCATCGCCACGAGCTTGGCGCCGTCGGTGTCGGCATCGCCGGCATAGGTGTCCACCGTGTCCCGCACCGCGTCGGGGACCGACCGCGGCGTCGGCACCGAGGCGCTCCCCGGGCGTGCGGACGCGAGCTGCTCGTCCGTCGGTTGGTCCGGCACGACGGCGGTCAGGTCGTACCGGGTGCCGTCACCGACACCACCGACGACCGCTCCGGTCGCGGTGGAGCCGTTGTAGAAGAACGCGCCGCGCTCCTTCTCGGCCCCGGACCCGGTGAACTCGACCCGCTCGAGGTCGCCCACCGTCGGCAGCCACACCCCGCTGTACCCGTCGACCCGGACGCCGACGCGCACGGTCGTCCCCTCGACGCCCCGGACGTCGACCGAGGTCGGGACGCGCTCGAAGGTCCCGGACGCCGTCGATCCGTCCGACCCGCCGACACGGTAGACGACCCCGTCGTAGGTGTCGAGCGTCGCGATCCGGACGAACCCGTTCTCCGGCAGCCCCGTGACCGTGAGCTGCGGCGTGTTCGACGCGGTGTCCTCCTCGTAGGCGCGGAAACCGCTGAGCGGACTGACGTAGTCCCGCGGGTCGAACGGCTTCACCACGTCGGTCCGGGCGACGGTCCGGCCGACGGACGGCGGTGCGACGAGCCCCAGTCCGGTCGCGACGACCGCCGCGGCGACGATGGTCCCCGTCCCGACGAGCGCCGGCCGGATCACCGAACGCGCCACCGGCACGCGGGACCCGATGGTCGTCGCGACGGCCACGGCACGCCGTGCGTGCCGCACCGTCAGCGCCCACACCAGCGCGATCCCGGTGAGCGCGACGGCCGTCACGATAGACGTGTCGAGCCGACCGGGTCCGACGACCACACCGGCCGCGAAGACCACCAGCGCCGGGATGCTGGCGAGTTCCTGCCTGGAGGCGCGGGTCGCCACGCTCACGCCGGTCACCGTGGCGACGAGCAACGTCGCGAAGTACGGCACGAGCAACGACTCGTAGGAGCCGACCGGCAGGCTGATGGTCACCAGCTGCTTCCAGCCGAGGGCGACGCCGGCGAACAGGTCGACGAGTCCCTGGCCGGTCGGCAGGATCCCGTTCGCCTCGCCCGGCACCGCTGCCGGTACGCCGGTGAGGGCGAACGCCGCGACCGTGGCGACGGCGACGACCGCGGTCGGCAGCCGGAACACCGTGCCCAGGAGCGCGACGAGCGTGCCGAACACCACCGCGGTGACGGCGGCGACGATCATCGCGCCGTCGCGGTAGACGGGCCACCAGGCGACGCTCGCGACGGCGAGGACCAGCCACACGGCGAGCGTGCCACCCACGAGCCGGAAGGGCGAGAGGCGGCGAGCGACACGGCGGGCATCGCGCCGGACCGTCTTCCGTGCCCGGGTGTCCGGGCCCGCTGCGACGCTCATGCGGCCGACGCCGATCGGTGCAGTGCGTGGCGGAGGTCGTCGAGGTAGCCGATCGTCATCACCGTCAGGCCCGCCACACGCAGGAACCGGGGCTGGGCCTCGGGCTCGCAGATCACCGCGACGACCTCGACGCCGACCGGGAACCGCGTCGCGGCCAGTCGCAGCGCCGGCAGCTCGACCGTCGAGCCCACGACCAGGAAGGCCACGGAGATGCCCGCGGTGTCGGTGCCGACGATGCGCGCGACCTCGGCGATCGGCAGGCAGGCGTCGGCGAGTCCGACGGACGCGAAGTCGTCGAGCAGGCGGGTGGGCGTCACGGTGGGCAACGGGTGCACGGCGTACACGGGGCGCTTGGCGAACTCCGGCGTCCGCTCCGACACCACCACGGTGACCTCGCGGCCGTCGCGGATCGCGCGTGCGCCGAGCGACGCTGCTGCGCTCACCGCGAGCTCGAACTCCTCGTCGTCGGCGAACTCGGCACGCGAGAGGCCGAGGGCGACCACGAGGTGCGACCGCCGGGTGTCCTCGAACTGCCGCACCATCAGCGCACCGGACTTCGCCGTGGACTTCCAGTGGATCGTGCGGGGATCGTCACCGGGCATGTACTCCCGGATGGCGTGGAAGGCGATGTCGGACGGCGACAGGTCGGTCGTCGCCTGCCCCTCGAGGTCCCGCACCAGGCCGGTGCTCGTCGACGGGATCGCGATCGTCCGCGGGTGCACGATGACCTGCTCCCGGGCCGTCCAGACGATCTCGCGCCGGACCAGGCCGACCGGGTCCGCTCGCACACCGGTCACCGGACCGACGTCGAGCACGCCGCGCCGGACCGTCGGCACCGGGACCTCGCGCTCGAACGTGCCGCGCGGGCCGATCGACGGGATCGCCACGTCCACCAGCCCGGACCCGACCGGCACCTCGACCGTCGTCGGGACCGAGGGGAACCGCACCGGGTTCTCCGCCGTGACCACCACGCCGGCGGGATCGCCCACCGCCACCCGGTGCTGCGGCAGGCGCATCCGGATCACGAGCCGCGAACGACCGATGAGCGCGACCGCAGCGACGACGACGAGGAGCGCCCCCGCGAAGCCCACGACGACGACCTCGCGCAGGCCGAACCGGTAGCCGAGCACGAACGCGACCAGCGTGAGCGCCGCGACGGTCCACCCGAGGCCGGTGACCACGGACGAGACCTCTGCCCACCCACGCTTGACGAGCCTCCAGGCCGTCGACCAGGCCCTGGCGAGACCGACGACCGCGTCCGCTGCCACGCCGTCACGGTCGCCCACCAGGCGCGTCCGGACGTTCGTGAGGCCGGCGACCGTCCCGGTGCGCTCGTAGGCCGTCGTGCCTCGACGCGACCGCGTCGAGGACGGACGGCGCGAGCGCGTCGAGACGGGCCGGCGGTCGGTCACGACCCGGCCCGGTCCGCCGGCGGCGGGGTCTCGACCAGCAGCTGTGCGATGACGCTCGTGGCGCTGACGCCGTCGAACTCGGCCTCGGCGTCGAGGACCAGGCGGTGCGCGAGGATCGGCACCGCGAGCGCCTTCACGTCGTCCGGCGTGACGTAGTGGCGACCGGCCAACGCCGCGAAGACGCGGGACGCGCGCATCAGGCCCATCGCACCGCGGACGCTGACGCCGAGCCGGACCTCGCTCGCCGAGCGGGTGGCGTCGACCAGTCGGGCCACGTAGTCGGCGATCACCGGGTCGACGTGGACCGAGCGCGCCAGCGTTGCCATCTCGGTGATCGTCGCCGCGGGCACGACACTCGCGAGCGGCACCGAACTCGACGGCGCCGACGACGTCTCGAGGATCTTCACCGTCGCGGCGTGGTCCGGGTACCCGATCGACGCCTTCATGAGGAAGCGGTCGAGCTGGGCTTCCGGCAGGCGGTACGTGCCGGCCTGCTCGACGGGGTTCTGGGTCGCGATCACCATGAACGGCGCCGCGAGTCGGTGGTTCACGCCGTCGACCGTGACGGCGGACTCCTCCATCGCCTCGAGCAGGGCCGACTGGGTCTTCGGGCTCGCACGGTTGATCTCGTCAGCCAGCACGATGTTCGAGAAGATCGGGCCCCGGTGGAAGTCGAACTCCTGGGTCTTCTGGTCGTAGACGCTGATGCCCGTGATGTCGCCCGGCAGCAGGTCCGGTGTGAACTGGATGCGGTTCGTCGAGCCCTGCACGCTCTGTGCCATCGCCCGCGCCAAGCTCGTCTTGCCCGTGCCGGGGACGTCCTCGAGCAGGAGGTGCCCCTCGCTGAGCATCGCCGTGACCGCGAGGCGGATCACGAACGTCTTCCCGAGGAGCACCTGCTCGACGTTGGTCACGATGCGGCCTGCGACGTCGGCGAACCAGGTGGCCTGCTCCGGGGTCATGCTCATGCGGTGTCGTTCCTCGTTCTCGGGGATGGTCGGTTGCCGTCGGGGGAAGTGATCGGGCGAGCGCTACTGGGCAGCGTAGGGCGTGTCCCGTGAGTTGCTCAGTTGCCCGCCGCGTTTCCGGAGTCAGCGGGCGCTGGAGCGACGGCCGCCAACGGTGAGTAGTCGCCGTTCGTCGTCAGCGCCCCGTTGTCGTTGAAGGTCACCTCTGCGCGTACTCGGACCGACTTCGCGGTGAAGAGCAGGTCGTCCGGCGGCTGTGGAGCGGCAGCACCCGCGTCCCACGAGTCCGTCCGCGGGAAGCCGCTACCGTCGTCGGTCGAGTACCAGTAGGCGGTGTACCGCACGGACACCGCCGAGGACGTCGGCCCGCTCACCGTGATCGACTTGGTCAGCTGCGCGCTCGTCACCGAGGACGTCGCGTCGAGCGCGGCGATGTTCGCGGTGTACGAGGAGCCGTCGTCCGTCGTGCAGAAGTTCGAGCCGGGGCTCCCGCACGCGCGCAGTGTCATCGCGACCGCGACGTTCCGGGCACCGTCACCGGGCACCCCGCTCCACCGTTGTCCGGGCTGCAGCGTGATCGGAGCGCCGCCCACCTCCAGCTGGTAATGGTCGACCGGGGTCGTCGGAGCGGCGACGACCACGTCCGGGGTCGAGGAGCTGTCCGACGTGAGGAACACCGCAGGGGTCGAGGTACCCGAAGGACGTTCGTACGTCTGGGTGGTCGTCGTCTGCGCGTTGCAGAAGTAGCCGTTCCAGACGGTCACCGAGTAGGTCGCCGTCCCGCCGCCGACGCCGGAGTCACTCGCGGGACTCGTCTGGCCGAGCGAGCCTCGGGCGGTGCAGTCGCTCTGCGCGCCACGGAACGCGTTGTAGGAGCCGCTCGTCCCGCCGGCGAGGTCGGCGGCGCTCCACGTGATGGTGACCGACGACTTGCCGTCCCGGTCCGGGTTCTTCCCCGCCACGGCGGAGACGTTGGTCGGTTTGCCCGGCACGCCCACGGCCGAGCCGGTCGCCGAAGCCGAGTTCCACTGCACCACGGTCCCGTTGCGGTCGGCGCCGTTCCGGGCGGACACCGTCACCGTGTACTGCGCCCCGCTCTGCGCCCCCGTGAAGGAGGTGTTCGTGGCCGTACCCGTGCTGCGGGTCGTCGAGAGATCCGGCCCCTCGATCGAGACGACGTAGTTGTCCACGGCGCTGCCGTTGTTCGGCGCCGCGACCGCGTTCCAGTTCACGTCGAGCTGGTTCGGCGTGCTCTTGCTCGGGGTCACGCTGATGCCGGTGGGCGGCGCCGGGACGAAGTCGGCGCTGATCGGCGCGGAGTTCGCGGAGGCAGCCGAGTCGCCGACGGCGTTCGTGGCCACGACGGAGAACTGGTACGAGCCCTTCGGGTCGAGCCCCTTGATCGTGCAGACCGTCGCCGTACCGCAGTCCTTCGACACCCCGTTCGTGCCCTGCAGTCGGTAGCCGGTGATGGGCGAGTTGTTCGCCTGCGGCGTCGACCACGTCAGGGTCGCCTGCCCGCCTTCGTACGAGCCGGTGCGGGTGGGGGCACCGGGTGCGTCCGGGACGTCCTGCACCGAGATCGTCACGTCGCCCCACACGTACCGATCCGGATCGTCGGTGGCGTCGGCGACCTGGTACTGCAGGTGCGTGTCGACGGGCTTCGCACTGTCGGAGACGCTGACCTGCAGCCGCGACTTGTCGGCGCTCGGCGTGACGGTCACGCCGCCGGGAAGCCCGCCGCCGAGGCCGCGGATGTTCACGACGCGCAACCGCTGGCCGGGGAACGGGTTCGTGGGCTGGTCGTTGGCGAGGACGTCGATCGTGGTCGTCTGGCCACGCTTCGTGACCGACTTGTCCGCCCCCGGCTGCACGAGCGGCCGCGTCGAGGCGACGACGTCGACGCTCACGACCCCGGACCGGCCGGCGTTGGCGTCGTCGGCGACCCCGATGCCGATCGAGGCGGTCGTGTTCTTCTTCGCGGTGTCGGCGACCTTGATCGTCAGGTTCTGCCCGCTGATCGTAGCGGTGGTGCCGTCGCTCGGCTTGCTGACGACGGAGTACTTGAGCTCGGGGAGGTCCTGCGGGTACGGGTAGTCGGTCAGCTTGCTGAGGTCGATCACGCGCGACTCCCCCGGCTGCATGTCGACGGCGGAGCCGGTGAACGCCGGCGGCTGGTTGGACCGGGGCGTGACCTTGACCGGCAGCACGAGCGTCGCGACGCGTCCCTTGCCGCCGTTGGCGTTCGAGCCGTCGGTGACCTCGAACGAGATGGAGGCGTTGCCGTAGTAGAGCTTCGACGAGGTGAACTGCAACGTCGAGGAGTCGACGACGAGGCTCTGCCCGTTCGCGTGCGTCGCCTTCACCGTGCCCCGGTCGGTGATCTTGGCGGTCTGCCCGTTCGCGGTTACGACGTACTTCGACAGCGGGATCCGGACCGTCGCCTCGCTCTTCACCGTGATCGCGCCGGCGGTCCGGTTGACCTGCGGCAGTGCGTCGTCGAAGCCGGGCACGTGGATGAACCCGTAGGAGACGATGTCCGGGTGGTCGACGCGGGCGACCGAGAACGGGATCACCTGCGAGTCGTCGGAGAGCCGGACGACGATGCGCCCGTCGTCGGTGGTGCGGGCGTTGTCGCCGTAGCCGTCGACGACACCGACCTTCAGGTCGGCCGTGGTCCCCTCGGCGAAGAAGACGTTCTCGAGGACGTCGACCGTGACGCTCTGCCGGTGCAGGATGTCCTGCAGGTCGAGCGTGGTGTCGTCGACCTCGGGCCGCAGCGGCTGGGCGTCGGGGTCGACCGTGACGGTGAGGAAGGCCGTGCTCGCTCCGCCGTTCTCGTTCGTCACTGTGTACAGCACCGCGTAGTCGCCGTTCTTCGCGGTCTTCGGCGGTGTGACCCGGATCTGCTGCTTCTGCAGGATCTTGGCGGAGACCGACTCGGCGGTGGGCTCGGCCTTCGTGACGGTGAGCTGCCCGCCCTCGGGGTCGGAGTCGTTCTGCAGGACCCGCACGGTCACCGAGCCGCCGGGCCGGATGGTCACGTGGTCGGCTTCGGCGACGGGGTTCGACGCCTGTTCGGCGCGGGGTGCGATGCCGACACGCACGGTGCCGGTCGCACGGGCGCCGAGCGCGTCGACGACCGTGTACGTGAACTCGTCGGTGCCGGCGGAGTAGTCGCCGGCCTCGTACGTCAGCGAGTCGGACGACACGTCGGCGACGGAGCCCTTGTCGGGGTTCGAGGCGACACCGACGAGCTGCACCGAGTCACCGTCGGGGTCGATCCCGTTCAACGGGATGGACACCCGGACGGACTGCCCGGCGACGACCCGCGCGGTCACCGTCTGCGGGACGGGCGGGTTGTTCGTCGCGGCGTCCTGCTCGCGCACCGAGATCGAGACGGTCGCGTCGGCGTACTGGCCGTCGGGCCCGGCGACCCGGTACACGGCGGTGTAGTTGCCCGGGGTCTTCGGGGCGAGGTACCGCAGGTGGTCGCCCGAGACGAACAGCAGGCCACCGTCGCCGGGGACGTTCTGCACGAGGTCGGGCTGCAGCGTGAGCGGCTCCCCCTCGGGCTGGGTGTCGTTGTCGAGCACGTCGATGTTCGCCACGTCGCCGACCCGCACGGTCGCGGTGTCCGGCTGCGCCACGGGCGGCTGGATCCGGTCCGGCTTCGGGATCTCGACGACCGTGATCGTGCCGGTCGCCGAGGCGAGTCCGTTCGTCTCGGTGTAGCCGAAGGAGACCGGACCGTCGAGCGGCGCGGTGAGCGTGACCCGGACGGTGTGCTGGTCGAGGATGCTCGCCTCGACCCCGGATCCACGGCCCGGACCGTCGAGCGCGGTCACGAGCAGCACGCCGCCGGCCGGGTCGATGTCGGTGGCGGTGACGTCGGTGTCCTTCGTCGACAGGGTGTTGACGAACACGGTCTTCGGCGTGGTGATCGGCGCGGTCGAGGCGTCCGGCGGCGCGAGGATCGTGACGCGCACGATGCCGCTCGTCGTCTTCGTGCCGTCGGTCACGGTGTACTCGAGCTGGTGGTCCCCCGCGCCGGCGCCCTGCACGCGGAACGTGCCGGAGTCGTAGCTCGGGGTGACGGTGAGGCCGGTCGACGACGACACGCTCGTGAGCGTGACGGTGCCGTTCCCGCCGCGGACGTGGTCGAGCGGGTCCACCGTGAACGCCTTGCCCGCGTACCCCTGCACGGGGAACGGGTCGGCGTAGAGCGGCACGCTGCCCTGTTTCGCCACGTGGACCGTGACCGAGCCCCGACCGTCCGCACGCCCGTCGCTCACGACGAGCTGCACGGCACGGTCGCCGGTCCGCGCGCTCGCGTTCCGGTAGTCGAGCAGCCCGTCGGGCGTCGTCGACACGCGGTCCCCGTCGGCCGCGGTCGCCGACTTGAGGTACACCGGGTCGCCGTCGGGGTCGACCCAGTCGCCGAGCACGTTCGAGACGACGTGCCCGTTCTGCACGACGTCGGCCGAGGTGTCGCGGACCTGTCGGGGCGGATCGTTCTCGGAGTCGGGGCGGACGGTCACCCGGACGGTGGCGGTGTCGGACCCGCCGTTGCCGTCCGTGATCGTGTACGGGAAGGAGACGGTCCCGGTGGCGCGGCCGGACAGCGTGATCTGCAGGCGCTGGCCGTCGCCGACGATCGCGACGTCGCCGACGGCGTCGTCGATCTTCCCGACCTCGCTCACGACGATCGGGTCGCCGTTCGGGTCGTAGTCGTTCAGCAGGACCGGGAGGCTCGTGGTGCGTCCGGGACGAGCGCCCAGGTCGTCGTCGACCGCCACCGGCGGCTTCTGGTCCTTCTCGACCTCGGGGTCGTCGTCGGACACCTGTTCCTGCTGCTGGTCCTCGTCCTTCTTGATGAGGTCGGCCCAGTTGTCGATGAGCTGTCCGCTCCGGTCGATCGCCCAGGAGCGCCCGCTCTGCGGGTCGTTCGCGACGACCGTCTCGCCGTTGTGCAGGATCTGCAGGTCCCCGGTGCCCGCGGTGCTCGCGAGTCGCTGCAGGCCGGACCCCTTGCAGGTGTCGATCGCCTGCCCGCCGGCCCACGCCGCGTACGTGCAGGAGCCGACGACCATCGGTCGTGCAGCACGACCGGAGACCTGCATCGCAGTGCTGCTGACGTCGCCGGATGCCGAGACACGGACGAGTCCGGCGGTGCCGGCGACGACGACCTCGGACGAGCTGTCCGTCGAGTGCTGCAGGGCGGGTGCACTGCCGACGCGGTCACCGAGGTCGACCGTGCGACCGTCCACCGACATCCGGCCCGAGCTGCGGTCGAGCACGGCCAGGTGGTCCCCGAAGGACGCGACCTGGAAGTCGTCGGCGCGGTCCATCTTCACCGTCCACCGCTTCGCGACCGTCGGCGTGGTGCCGACGTCGACGAGTGCGGCGGTGCCGGTCTTCGGCGAGTAGACGGCGACGTGGTCGTCCGAGGCGTCGAAGACGGCGGCGGCGCCGAGCGTCAGGTCGGCCTTCGTCGACGCGTCGAACTCGCCGAGGTCCTTCGCCGGGGTCGCCCAGAGCTCGCCGGTGTCCCCGTTGCCGATGACCGCCGTGGAACCCGCGAAGAAGACCTGCGGCGTCCCGGCCGGCAGCGTGACCGGGTCGGCCACCGTGGCGTCGGCCACGTCGACCTTCGCGACGGTGCCCTTCGTCTCGTCGACGCTGTAGACCGTGGAGCCGCGCTGCAGGACGGACAGGTCGTCGCTCGCGGTCTCGACGGCGGTGTTGAGCTGCAGGACGCCGGTGTTCGCCCGGCCGACCGCACCGTACTCGGCGGACGGCACCCACACGGTGCCGTCACCGAGGTCGACCCGCTGCGTGTGGTACCCGGTCGACGCGATGGCCGCGGTGGCGACGACCGCGCCGACGACGACCGAGGCGCCGACCGTCACCGCTGCGGACCGGTGCTTGGCGAGGAACGCCCGGATCACCCGGCGCTCCCGATCGTGGCGCACTTCTGGGCGCTCGCGACCCCGGTCTTGCCGTCACGGTTGACCGCGACGGCGATGCACTCTTCGTCGCCCTTCTGACCCGAGACGACGAAGCTGGTGCCGGTCTGCTGGCTCGCCGCACCGTTCGACGAGATGACGTAGGTGTCCCCCGTGCGCAGGCCCGGGTCGGCCCAGGTGAAGGTCACGGACGACGGTGACGGCTCGGCGCGCACGTCGGCGACCACCGGGATCGCGCCGGAGCCCAGGCGACCGATGACGAGCACGGTGGCGACGGCGAGTGCGGCCACCACCACGACCGCGATCGAGGTCGCCCAGACCAACGTCGACCGCGTGCGGCGGCGGGCGCGCGTGACGGAGCCAGTGCGGTGGACGGTGCCGACGCTCTGCGCCGCGGCCCCCGCCGATCCGCCCTGCAGCGCCTTGCGCGTACGACGACGTGCACCCACGCGGGTCGGCGGCTGGAGCTCGCGGATCATCGTCCGGTCACCGTGCGGTGTCGGCGTCGCGACGGCCCACGCCTCGACCGCGACGTCCGCCGAGGTCTGCGGGATGCCGAGCTCGGCCTCGACCTGCTGGAAGCCACGGACGAGTTCCATGACGGTGGACGGCCGTCCGGCGACCTTACGCGACATCGCGGACGCGAGCAGTCGCTCGAGCGACGGCGGGACGTCGGTCCGCCCGGTGGGCTTCACACCGCCCTTGTCGATGCGCCCCATGAGGTCGGCCGCGCCGTTCTTGCCGCCTCGGACCTCGAAGGGGCTCCGGCCCGCGAGCAGGGAGAAGACCGTCGCCGCCAGCGAGTAGACCTCGGACTGGATCGTGCCGCGGGACTCGTCGATGAGCACCTCGGGCGCGGACCACGGGATCGACATGCCGATCGGCTCGTCGGGGTCGGCCTCGCCGATGGTCGCCGCGATGCCGAAGTCGGACAGCACCGGGTTGCCGTACGCCGTGAGCAGGATGTTCGACGGCTTGATGTCGCGGTGCAGCACGCCTTCGCGGTGCGCGGTCTCGAGCGCGGATCCGATGCGGATGCCGATCGCGAGGACCTCGGACACGGGGATCGGCTCACGGCGGTACCGCTCGCTGAGGGATGACGAGCAGAGCTCCATCACCAGGTACGGGCGGCCGTCGGAGGCCACGCTCGCCTGGAACACCGTGAGGATCGACGGGTGCGTGCTGAGTCGCGCCATCAGGTTCGCCTCGGCCTGGAACATCTGCCGGACGCGGTCGTCCACGACCTCGTCGAGCAGGACCTTCACGGCGACCTGCCGGCGCGGCATGTCCTGCTCGTAGAGGAAGACGTCCGCGAAGCCACCGGAACCGAGGACGTGCACGGGGCTGAAGCCCGCGATGACGGGCGGGGTGGACGGCAGGCGTCGCGCCATCGTCCCCTCCTCCCCGGCCGAGCGGCCAGCTCTCTCGTCACGGCCATGCCATTGTACGAACCGTGGGTGACCGACATTCCGCACACTGCGCGCAGCCCGAGGTCACCCGTCCCCCAGTTCGGGGGGCACTCAGTGCCGCGGCAGCGTGTCCTCCACGTCGCCGTCGTCCGGGGCGTCGTCCACCTGGAGGACGACGACCGTCACGTTGTCCCGACCGCCCGCGACGACCGCGTCGCCCACCAGACGCTCGGCGAGGTCCTGCGCCGCCGGCACGCGTGCGGCGATCCGGGCGATGCCGGCGTCGCCGAGTTCCTTCGTGAGCCCGTCCGAGCACACGATGTACCGGTCCCCCGCACGGAGCGGCAAGGTCCACCAGTCCGGCTCCGGCGGCTCGCCGAAGCCCACGGCCCGTGTGATCACGTTGCTGTCCGGGTGCCGCTCGGCATCCTCGGCGCGGAGGAGGCCGGCGTCGACCATCTCCTGCACGACCGAGTGGTCGACGGTGACGCGTCGGAGGACGCCTCCCTCGATCCGGTAGGTCCGGGAGTCGCCGACGTTGAAGACGAGCGCAGCCGGCTGTCCCTGCGCGGCGACGAGCGCGATGCCGGTGACGGTCGTCCCGGCGCCGATCGCGTTGCCGCCCGCTGCGCGCTCGATGTCGGCGGTGGCGAGCAGGAGCGCCCGCTGGATGGACTGCCGCGTCGTGAACGCGCTCTCCGTCGCCTGCTCGAGGCGGCGAACCACGGCGTCGCTCGCACGGTCGCCCGCGAGGTGGCCGCCCATCCCGTCGGCGACGACGAAGAAGGGCGCCCCGACGATGTAGCTGTCCTCGTTGTGGTCACGGCGCCGACCGACGTCGGTCGCGGCTCCCCACGAGAGCGTCAGGGTGGCGCCGTCGGCACCGGGGACGTCGATGGCGTGCGCAGTCGCTGCTCGGCCGAGTTCGGTCACGTTTCAGGATCGCTCTCTGGGGGTTCGGGGCGTGCCGGCGGGTGGGTCGGTCGGCCACGTGGGAAGGGGTGGGAGGTCCCTCGACGACGGTGCGACCCGCAGGTGTGGCGAGAGGACCTCGATCACGTTGCCGTCACCGATCTCGACAACCGTACCCGTCAGCACGACGTTCGACGCACCCGCCGGCATCCGGAACGGCGCCGACCCGGCGGGCCGCACGACGGTCCCGTTGGTGGACCGGAGGTCGTCGACCACGGCGGCTTCGCCCTCTGCGTGCAGCATCACGTGCGACGACGACACCTGGCCGCTCGACGACGGGACGGACACCAGTTCGGGAGCCGGACCGCGCAGGATCCGCGGCAGCGCGGGCCGCCGGCCGACGATGACGGGGTGGTCGAGCCGGATGACGCGGTCGCCGATCCGCACGGACGGCACCCTGGTCGTCGGTGCGGGGACGTCGGACGGGAGGCGCGGCTCGCCCCCGACGGGCGTCCCGCCCTGGGTGGTGGGGTGCGTCCGGGCCCCGATCACGGTGTCGTCGATCGACCCGTCCCCCGGGCGCGGCGCGCGACCGGGCCGCAGCACCGTGTCGTCGAGGGAACCGGTCGCCGGAGCGGCAGGCGCACCCGGCACGGGCGGCACCGGACGGATCACCGTGTCGTCGACGTCCTGCGCTTCCGAGACGCCGTCCACCACCGGCGCGGACGGCAACGGCGGCACCGGACGGATCACCGTGTCGTCGACCGAGTCGGCGGTCGGAGCGCCCGGGAGTCGGGATGCACCGGGGACTGGCGGGACCGGACGGATCACGGTGTCGCCCAACAGGTCGTCCACCGACGCGTGCACCGGTTCGTGGGACGCGGCGGCGCGGGGTCGACGGACGACCGTGTCGTCGATGTCGTCGTCGCGCACCCGAGCCCTCCAAGCGTGGTCGAGACAACCGTAGACGATCCTGTCCGCCGACCGTCATCCACGGTCCCACGCGGGACCGCTCCCCGCCCGGACCGAGCGCAGCACCAGGCCCGCCAACGGATCGTCCGCCCGGGTGTCGAGGGCGTGCTGCGCCCGCGTCTGTGCCCGCGCGGCGGACCCGAGCGCCCAGGAGCACCACGCCGCCACGGCCAACGCCCCCGCGGCGCCGGCAGCCGAGTCGGCCGACGGGTCCTCCGCACGCCAGTGCCGCCAGGCATCGGCGCACCGGTCACCCGCGGTCCGGAGTCGCGCCCGGTCCGGCTCGGGACCGAACCCGCACAGCGCCGGCGGTGTTGGGTCGGAGAAGGGGTCGAAGGCGGCCACCGCACGGGGCTCGATCGGCCCGGGGTCGGCGAGGAACCGGATCACCGCGAGCCGGGTCGCCAGTGCTCCGCACGCCGTGACGACGGCGACCGACGCACCACGCGACGACGGTGCGTCGCCGGGCGCGACGAGGGCCGCGCAGGCGGCGGGGAGGGTGACGGCGGCCGCGATCTCGCGCGGGTAGCGCACTGCGGCGTCGGGGTGGTTTCGTGTCGTGACGGGGATCATGCACGTCATCGAAACGCACGCCGCGCCTCCAGGACCCGCCGACGTGGGAACCTGTGGAACGCGACCCGCCCCACCCGTCCTGTGGAGGACGAGCGGGGCGGGACCGGGATCAGACCGTCGCGGGCTCGAGGCTCTCCGCGACGAGGTCCCACGAGCCGTCGTGCTCCTCGAGGACGACGCCGTGCGCGCGGGCCCAGTCGAGCAGCTCGGCCGTCGTCGTGACCGCCGCGCCCGTCCGGGCGAGGAGCGCGACCAGGCGGCCCTTCGCGGTCTTGTTCCAGTGGTTCAGCGCCTTGCGCCGACCGGAACCGTCGACGCTCACGACGCGCGGGACGACCGCGCTGGCGACGGGGCCGAGTTGCCGGTAACCCTCGGAACGCAGGTCGAGCACGAGCCCGTCCGCCGTGTGCGCCGTGAGCACCCGGGCGGACGGCTGCGGCCAGTGCGACGCGAGCCGGACGGACCCGAGCCGAGAGTCGTGGGAGAGCCGGTAGGCCGGGACGAGATCGCCACCGCGGACGGGGCCGAACATCGCGGACTGCACGACCACGTGCTCGAACCACCACGCACGCGTCGCGGCTTCCGCGTCGAGCGAGCCGAGCGGGTCGTAGAGCACACCCGTGTACCGGTCGATCGCCGGCATCGTGCCCGACGTCTCGAGCTCGAGGTTGCGGAACCGCTCCGCGATCGACTTCGGGCCGAGCTTGAGCGCCGTCCGGGCCGAGGACTCCTCGGAACTGACGGAACGGGCCGCGGTGATCACCGCGGCCCGTTCAGCAGCCAGTTCCGGGAACGACAGCGCACGCAGGTCGAGCGTGCGGTCCGTGTCCCCGCCCTCCCGCTTCGTCTCCGAAGGCGGGAGGAGGACGGTCAGTCCGGTCAGGACGCCAGCGCGGCCTGCCGCGCCACGATCGTGACCGTGTCGTGCTCGACCGACAGGAAGCCGTCCTCGGCGTCCGCCGTCACCGTCGAGCCATCGGCTCGGGTGATGCGGACCTGTCCCTGCGCGAGGGTCGCGAGCAGCGGCTCGTGTCCCGCGAGGATACCGATCTGGCCCTCCGTCGTGCGAGCGACGACCATGGTGGCGTCGCCCGACCAGACCTCGCGGTCAGCCGAGACGACGCTCACGGTGAGTGCCGCCATGTCAGCGGTTCTCCTTCTGGATCTGCGCCCACTTCTCTTCGACGTCGTTGATGCCACCGACGTTG
>Ga0308160_10001564_pt1 | contig 31486 bp, 27 predicted proteins | sample PhyFR1_FD_201036 | JGI IMG/M metagenome (GOLD analysis project Ga0308160, IMG submission 201036) | Phyllosphere microbial communities from UC Gill Tract Community Farm, Albany, California, United States - DLSLF.R1 | ecosystem: Host-associated > Plants > Phyllosphere > Unclassified | place: USA... | reverse complement strand
CCGCCGCCATCCTGCTGGCGGGCCGCAACAGCATCCATACCTGGTGGACCGGCATCGTCGGTTGCGCGCTGTTTGCCGTCGTCTTCTTCCAGGCGAACCTGTATGCCGACGTGGTGCTGCAGGTGTTCTTTGTCCTGTCGAGCGTGGCCGGCTGGCGCCTGTGGCTGCGTGGCGACCACGGGCATGCCCTTGTTGTGCGCCCGGCCGAGCTGCGCAGCCTGGCCTGGATCGTGCCGCTCGGCCTGGCCTGCGCCGCCGGCTACGGCGCGCTGCTGCACTTCTGGACCGATGCTTACGCGCCGTTCGCCGACTCGATGGTGCTGGTGTTCAGCGTGATCGCCCAGCTGCTGCTGATGGGGCGGCGCATCGAGAACTGGCCATTCTGGCTGCTGGTGAACTCGATCGCCGTGCCGCTGTACGCCAGCCGCGGGCTATACCTGACCGCCTTCCTGTACGCGGTGTACTGGGTCAACGCCATCGTCGCCTGGCTGCGCTGGAGGAAGCTCGCGCGCCTGCAAATGGAACGCAGCGCGGTGCCGGCCGAAGCATGAAGCGCTACCGGCGCGGCCTGGTGGTCGGCAAGTTCTGTCCCCTGCACCGTGGCCACATGCACCTGATCGGGAGCGCGCTCGACGCCTGCGACGAGGTGCTGGTGATCAGCTATACGAAGCCCGACTTTGCGCATTGCGATACCAAGGCGCGCGCCGGCTGGCTGGCCGCTTTGTTCCCGCAGGCGCGGTGGCTGGTGGTCGACGACGCCGTGCTGGCCGAGGCGGTTCGCCGGGGCGAGACCGACCGCCACGCGACCGTGCCGCCCAACGATGCACCAGCCGGCGTGCACCGCGAATTCTGCGCCTGGCTGTGCTGGACCCTGGGCGGCGGCGCGGTCGATGCGGTGTTCACCAGCGAAGACTACGGGGACGGTTTTGCGGCCGTGCTGACGGTGGCGTTGTCGAAGCGCCTGGGGCGTTCGCACCATGTCGAGCATGTGTGCGTCGACCTGGCGCGGCAGGCTGTGCCGGTGTCGGGTACCCAGGTGCGCGCCGATCCCGCCGCCTGGCGCGCCTTTCTCGATCCGCTGGTGTATGCCGATTTTGTCGACCGCGTCTGCGTCCTGGGCGGAGAGTCGAGCGGCAAGACCACGCTGGTCGAGGCGCTGGCTGCCGCGCTCGGGACCACCGACGTTCCTGAAGTGGGCCGCACGCGCTGGGAAGAGAAGGGCGGACGCTTCGTCTTTGATGACATGCGCGCCATTGCCGAAGACCAGGTTGCGCTCGAGATCGCGCTGGCACAGGAGGCGCGCGGTCCGCTCATTTGCGACGGCAGTGCGCTGACCACGGTGTTCTACAGCCAGGACGGCTATGGCAAGGTCGATCCGGCTGTCACCCAGCTCGCTGCCAGGCGCTATACCCACACCTTCGTCTGCGCGCCGGACTTCCCTTTTGTGCAGGACGGCACGCGGCGCGATGCCGCTTTCCGGCAGCGCCAGCACGACTGGTACGTGGAGACGCTGGACCGGGCCAACGTCGCGTACAGCGTCCTGCATGGGCCGGTGAATGAACGGGTGCGCCAGGCCTTGGCGTTGCTGCGCTGATTTGCGCGGCTATCCCTTGTACCGGATCGCATCGATCACCAGTCCCAGCGCGCGCGAGGACTGGCGCCGGCTCGGGTAGTAGGCGAACAAGCCCGGAAAGCGCGGACACCAGTCCTGCATCACGGAAACCAGCCGCCCGTCCTGCATATACGGCGCCGTCATCTCCTCGGGCAGGAAGCCGATGCCGCAGCCATCGAGCGCCACCTGCAGGATGTGCGGCGCGGTATTGCACACCACCTGGCCGCGCACGCGCAGTTCCAGGCTTTGCCCTGCGTGCTCCAGCTCCCACGCATACAGCCCGCCGCTGCTGGCCAGGCGCAGGGCGATGCAGTTGTGCTTCATGAGGTCTTGCGGCGTGCCTGGTATCGGACGATTGGCGAAGTAGGCCGGCGCGGCGACGATGGACATCGGCATGTCGACGGTGAGGCGCACCGCGATCATGTCCTTGTCGACCTGGTCGCCGTAGCGCACGCCGATGTCGAAGCGTTCGGCGGCGATGTCGACCAGGCGGTAGTCCGAGCTCAGTTCCACGTGCAGATCGGGATACTGCGGCAGCAGCGGCGCCAGGCGCGGCCAGAGCAGGCTTTCGATCACGTGGTCGATGGCGGTGATGCGGATGGTGCCGGCCGGTTTGTCGCCCAGGTCGCTCACGGCGGTGATCTCGGCCTCGATCTCTTCCAGGCGCGGGCCGACGTTCTGCAGCAGGCGCTCGCCGGCTTCGGTGGGCGAGACGCTGCGCGTGGTGCGCGTGAGCAGGCGCACGCCGAGGCGCTCTTCCAGGCCGCGGATGATGTGGCTCAGCGCCGATTGGGTCATGCCCAGCTGGGCGGCGGCGCGGGTGAAGCTGCGCTCGCGCGCCACGGCGAGGAAGACCAGGATGTCGTTGATGTTGTCGCGGGCCATGGTGTGCAAATCGAGAGGTGGACGACGCCGTTTGGCGGATTCGTTTATGATACCGCGCACCGAATCGACGTGTCGATTCATGATGAATATTCATAAGGGCATGCAATTTCGCCTTCGTTCTGCCTGCCCGTTTGCCTGTACCATCCTCCCCCTGATTCGGCCTCGCGCCCCGCAAGCGCCAGGTCCTCGTACAACCTCAAAGGACAACCATGACCGTCAAAGCCTACGGCGCCCACGCCGGCGACCAGCCCCTCGTTTCCCTCGACATCACCCGCCGCGAGCCGGGCCCGCACGACGTGGAAATCGACATCGCCTTCTGCGGCGTCTGCCACTCCGACCTGCACCAGGTGCGCGGCGAATGGGCCGGCACCATGTATCCATGCGTGCCGGGCCACGAAATCGTCGGCCGCGTCGCTGCCATCGGCGCCCACGTCAGCAAGCACAAGGTCGGCGACCTGGTCGGCGTCGGCTGCATGGTCGACAGCTGCAAGCATTGCGGCGACTGCGAAGACGGCCTGGAAAACTACTGCGACGGCATGGTCGGCACTTACAACGGCTTGAGCGCCGATGCGCCCGGCCATACCCTGGGCGGCTATTCCGAGCAGATCGTCGTCCACGAGCGCTTCGTGCTGAGCGTGACTCACGCCGAAGACCAGCTGGCCGCGGTGGCGCCGCTGCTGTGCGCCGGCATCACCACGTACTCGCCGCTGCGCCACTGGAACGCCGGTCCCGGCAAGCGCGTGGGCATCGTCGGCATCGGCGGCCTCGGTCACATGGGCATCAAGCTGGCACGTGCCATGGGCGCCCACGTGGTCGCGTTCACGACCTCGGAAGCCAAGCGCGCCGATGCGCTGGCGCTCGGCGCCCACGAAGTCGTGGTCTCGCGCGATGCCGACGCGATGGCAACGCAAGCCAAGACCCTGGACCTGATCGTCAACACCGTCGCCGCGCCGCACGACCTGGACGCTTTCCTGACCCTGCTGAAACGCGACGGCACCATGGTGCTGGTCGGCGCGCCATCGTCGCCGCATCCGTCGCCGCAAGTGTTCAACCTGATCATGAAGCGCCGCGCGATTGCCGGCTCGATGATCGGCGGTATCCCGGAAACCCAGGAGATGCTGGACTTCTGCGCCGAGCACGGCATCGTGGCCGACATCGAACTGATCCGCGCCGACGAAATCAACGCCGCCTACGAGCGCATGCTGGAGGGTGACGTGAAGTACCGCTTCGTGATCGACAGCGCCACCCTGGCCGCCTGATCCACCATCGCTAGACAAGAAAGAACGGCAAGCGCATGAACCCGCAAGCATCGACAAGCAATCCCGGTCTCGCGGGTAACAGTAGTCCGGCGAACAATCCAGCCTGGGGCGCCGTGTTCGCCATGGCCCTAGGCGCGTTTGCCCTGGTGGCATCCGAGTTCATGCCGGTCAGCCTGCTCACGCCGGTGGCGGTGGACCTCGGCATCAGTGAGGGCCAGGCCGGGCAGGCGATCTCGGTGTCCGGGGCGTTTGCCCTGCTCACCAGTCTGTTCATGGCGCCGCTGACCGGACGGCTGGACCGCAAGGTCCTGCTGCTCGGGCTGACGCTGATGATGATCGTCTCCAGCACGGTGGCGGCGTTCGCGCCGAACTACACGGTCTTCATGATCGGACGCGCCTTTATCGGCGTGGCCATCGGCGGCTTCTGGTCGATGTCGGCGGCCACCGCGATGCGGCTGGTGCCGACTGACAAGGTGCCGCGCGCGCTGGCCATCCTGAACGGCGGGAACGCGCTGGCGACCGTGGTGGCGGCGCCGCTGGGGAGTTTTCTCGGCGGCGTGATTGGCTGGCGTGGCGCCTTCTTCTGCCTGGTGCCGGTGGCGGCGATCGCGCTGGCCTGGAAGATGATCAGCCTGCCGCCGCTGCCGAGCGCGGGGGGCGCGAGCCTGGGTGCGGTGTTCCGCCTGCTCAAGCGGCCCGCCATCGTGCTCGGCATGGCGGCGACCGGCCTGTTCTTCATGGGACAGTTCGCGCTCTACACTTACCTGCGGCCTTTCCTGGAGACGGTGACGCATGCAGGCGTGTCGACGCTGTCGCTCTTGCTGCTGCTGGTGGGCGTGGCCGGTTTTGTCGGCACCACGCTGATCGGCCGCTTCCTCAAGCAGCACATGTACCGTACGCTGGTGACGATTCCGCTGGTGATGGCAACCATCGCCGGCGGCCTGCTGGCCTGGGGCGGCTCGGTCGCGGCCACCGCCGTCCTGCTTTGCCTGTGGGGCCTGGTGGCGACGGCGGCGCCGGTCGGCTGGTGGACCTGGCTGGCCAAGAGCCTGCCCGACGAAGCCGAAGCCGGCGGCGGCCTGATGGTGGCGGTGGTGCAGTTGGCGATTGCTGGCGGCGCCACCCTGGGCGGGCTGCTGTTCGATGCGCGCGGCCATGGGGCGACCTTCAGCCTGAGCGCGGGTATTTTGCTGCTGGCCGCGCTGCTGGCGGCGCTGGCGGCGCGCGCGGCACGGAGCGAAGTGCGCTAGCGGCGAATTCGACTTTGCATGTAAAACCGGCCCATCTGCATGCGCAGCGGACCGGTTTTTTTATTGGCGTTTCGCCGGACTTGCGGGCGCGGCGCCCAGGGCCGCGATTTCGCTCTGCGCCTCGCGCACGTCCGGGTGCTGGGCGCCGAGCAGCGGCAGCAGCGTTGCATGCACCTGCTGCTGGAGCGCGAGCGCGCGCGCACGGTCGCCCCGGGCACGGTAGACCAGCGCCATGTCGCCGCGCACCCGTTCGATCGCATACACGTTTGAGCCGGCCGAGGAAGGATAGTTTTGCAGCGCCTGTTCGTACAAGGACAGCGCCAGGTCGATCCGGCCCAGTGCGTGCTGGACTTCGCCGGTATTGCCCTGCATGTCGGCCAGCGCCTGCTGCCAGGTGTTGGCGTCGAGCCGCGCCTGCACCAGCCGCTTGCGGACGGCAGCCAGGGCATCGCGTCCGCCGTTGCGCTTCTCGGCTTCCCACTGCGCCTGCGCTTCGGCCAGCGCCGCCTGGCTGCTTGCGCGGCCGGCTTCGATGCGCGCCAGCGCCGCTTCGCCGATGGCCAGCGCGTCTTTCAGCCGCCCGTGGCGCACCTGCAGGGTCATGTCGCTTTGTGTGTTCTCGAGTTCCGCGCGCAGTGCGTCCTGGCGGGGCTGCCCGAACACGCGCTGCGGCGCCAGCGCTTCGGCTTCCTTGTAGCGGCCCTGGGCGTAATAGATGCTGGCGCGCTCGGCGTTCAGGCGCCGCAGCCTGGGCGCGCTTGCCGCGTCTCCTGCCGCCGCGCGCACGCGTTCAGTCAGTTCGTTTACCAGCGCCTCGGCGCGCTCGTTGTCTTCGGCGCGGTAGAAGTGATCAGCGGCGGCCAGGTAGGCGGCGTAGCTGGCGCCTTCGAGTGGCGCCCGGTCCGTGGACAGCGCCGCCAGCAGGCGTGGCGCGAGCGTGTTCATGGTCGGGTCGTCGCTCATCGCACTGGCCAGCAGCATCAGCTCACGTGCCACGGACAGTGCCAGCGGATCGTTCGCGTCCCTGGTTTTATCAGCTACGGCATCGGCAACCCCGAGCGCCGACTCGAACAGGCTCAGCGCCAGCGGGCAATGGTCGGCGTTGCGGGCGGTGCGTGCGCGCCGCTGCAGGTCTTGCGCCAGCCTGGCGCTGGGGGAGGCCGCGTGCCAGATGGTTGCGGCGCGCTCGGCGATGTCGAGCGCCGCCTTGCGGTTGGCGTCGCGCTGCACCTGCGGCCCGCCCTGACGCGCCGTTGCGAACGCGAGGTCGGCCAGCGCGGCGGCCAGGTCCAGGTTCTCGGGGCCGGGGGCCGCCTGGGCCCGGGCCAGCGTCTGGCTGGCGCGCGCCAGGGCCTCGGGATCCGCCTTGTAGACCGGGGTATCGCAGGCGATGGCGACGGGCAGCGCGACCGGAACCGGCGCTTGCGCAAAGGCGCCGGCAGAGACGGCGAATAACAGCGGGAGCAGGGGCCGGGTCATTGACGGAGGGCGCTTCAATCGAGTGTCCATACGTATTGCACGTAAACCGTGGTTTGCACCGGCTGGCCGTCGAGGCTGGCCGGGCGGAAGCGGCAGCGGGTCAGGGCGCCGTAGGCGGCGTTGTCGAGATGGGGAAAGCCCGAGCTGCGGGCGATTGCCGCGCCCAGCAGGTGTCCGTTTGCCGCCACCGTGAACCGGAGCGTCACCACGCCGGTCTCCTCGTTGCGGATCGAGGCGCGCGGATAGGCGGGCCGTGGGCACAGGTCCCAGGACAGCACTTCGGCGGTCTCGCTGATGCGGGCAAACTTGGGGGAGTACGGGGCGGCAGGCTCGGGCACAGCGGCCCAGGCCAGGGCCGGCAACAGCAGGACGGGAAGGAGGAGTAGGCGCATCGCTGGGCTCGTCGGGAATACTGGAAGTATAGCCAACATGGCTAACCAGGGCGACAGGAATCTCGCGCCGCCCCCGCCGTTCCCGCCGACCGGCGCTTACCGCACTGCGTCGGCCGGCGCTGGCGCCCAGGCTTCCGGCGCCACCACGTGCGAGGTGGCCGGCTCCTGCATGTAGTGCGGCGACGTCAGCTGCACGCCATGGCGGTTGAACTCGTCCACGATGCGGCCATGCAGGCGGCTACGCAGCGCCACGCGCTCGTGCGGGTCCAGCACGCCGGACTGCGCCACCAGGCGGTATTCGATATAAAAGTCCGACAATGCCGCCTGTGCGATGAAGGGCGCCGGCTCCGGCAGGATGCCCTGCGTGTCGCGCGCCGCCTGCAGCAGCAAGGCATGCACCTGGCGCCAGGGCGTGTCGTAGCCGACCGTGACCGCCGCCTCCAGCGCGAAGCCATCTTCGACGCCGGTGCGCGAGAAATTCCTGGTCGTGTTCGACAGCACCAGCGCATTCGGCAGCGAGATTTCCGCCCCCAACCCGGTGCGCAGCCGGGTTTCGAACATGCCGAGTTCCACTACCGTGCCCTCGGCCTCGCCGATGCGCACGTATTCTCCCTTGCGCAGGGTGCGCGTGTACATCAGGATCAGCCCGGACGCGCCTTGCGCCACCAGGCTGGAGCCGCCGATGGACACCATCACGCCGGCCAGCACGGTCACGCCCTGGAAGGCGGCGGTGTGCGAGCCGGGGAGATAAGGATAGGCCATCGCCAGCGCGAACAGCACGATGGCCACGTTCACCAGGCGGCGCGTGGGCGGCGCCGTGTCCTGGTCGAGCCAGCCCACTTCGAGTTCGCCGCGTTCCACGCGCTTGAGGATCGAGCCGGCGGTACGGATCGCCATGCGCGCCAGCACGGCGATCACGGCCACCACCAGCAGTCCGGGCAGGGCGCGGCCGATGCCGCCCATGATGTCGAAGCCGGTGGCGACAAGGTAGTCGCGCAGGCGGTCGCCCCAGTCGTGGAAGTAGGGGATGTGCCCGAGCAGGAAGGTCAGCCACAGGAAGGTGGCGAATAGGCGCAGCGCCCACAGCAGCAGGCCGGCGAGCTGGCGCAGGATGCGCACGATGTAGTCGGAGTCGAGCAGGGCGACGTCCTGGAAGCGCACCTGTTCCAGCTTGCGGCTGACCGAGCGTTTGGTAAACGCGCGCACGCGCCGGTGCAGGATGCCCAGGCTGCGCAGCACCAGCCAGTAGCCCAGCGTCGCGGCCAGGCACCAGGCGCCGGCGACCAGCAGGGCGCGCGGGCTGCCCTGTTCGCGCCGTTCGAGCAGCACGCGGTTCAGCGCCGTCGCTGCTTCCTGCGCCACCTCGTCGACGGTGTCGCCGGCCAGGGTGTTGACGTCGTTCGCGGTGACCAGGAACAGCAGCTGCCCATCCAGCAGCACCTGGGTGCCTTCGCCGATCGAACGCGTGCCGGCATGCTGCGGACCGCCGGCAGCGATGGCCTTGTCGAGGCGCTTGCGGGCGCCGTCGGCGCGGTCCTGGGCCGGAAAGCCGGCCAGGCTGGAGCGGAACACGAAGATGGTGCGCGCGCCGACGTTCAGTTCGGCGGTGGCGACGGTTGCGGCGGCGGCCGGCTGCCCCGCGAGCGTCGCTTGCGGCGTTGTCTGCGCCTGGCTCAGCGCACTGAAGACGAGGATGGTCAGGAGAACAAGAAGGCGAACCGGGGCAAGCATGGAGGGTTGCTGGTAGGAAAACCCGCAATGATGCCATGCATCGGCGCGCTTGTCTGTGGCGCGAAAGCCGCTCTGATGTGGAGCGAGGCAGCGCGGCTAGTCGGAATGCGCGATGCGCAGGCCTTCCTTGTTGTCCGGCAGCCAGACCTCGGCGATGTCGGAACTGACATCGAAGAAGCCGAGTGCGTGCTTGGCGGCGAGCCGGTACACGGCCTCGTGCGCCTGGTCGATCCGGTCCCAGTCAAGGAAGGAGATATAGATCAGGTCGCGCCCGATGGTGTAGTCGGTGCCCGATTCCAGCTGTTCCGGCTCGTCTTCGGCAACCGGCGGGAAAGTCTCGCTCAGCTCGGCATAAAAGGCTTGCAGCGCCGGCATGGCCAGCGCCGGATCGTCGTAGCCGTGGTCTTCCGGCCATTCGGTTTGCGCCTCGTACCAGTCGAGGAAATCGGGGCGCTTGCGCGGCGCGGCTTCGGGCGCGAAGACCATCAGGTCGTAGCTCATGGCTGTCCTCCACGTGGTGCAAGGATGGCGCGGCCGTCTGGTCGGATTGAATCGTGGTGCATGTTGTCTTTCCTGGAAATAGGCTGGGGCTGCGCGGCGGCAAGGCTGTCGAAGCGCGGGCGCCGGCTCCAATGCCCGCCATGCTAACACTACGGCTGCCAGGGTAGCCACGGCCGGCGCCGGGTGCCGGCAACCGGCAAGGGAAAACCGGCAACCGGCAGCATGCAGCAAGCCAGCCAGCAGGCCAGCCAGCCAGCCGAGGCTTGCCCATGCACCCTTTACCACTGGATCGTGCTCGGCCTGTTTGCGGCAGGGGTAGGGGAGGCGCGCCAGGACCCCTCTATCAAATTGTCTTATTTGCCGTGCTCATATCATCTCATTCCTTCTCTTTTCCATCCTGTCACTTTGACAAGTACGAAATGAGAAGAAAAGAAAGGAAATGAGAGCGCGAAAAGAGACGGCTTGGGAGAGGGGCCGCATCGGGTCTCCCCCAGGGTACTCCCGCGCGGAGCTTGCAAAACGGCAACTTATTTCAGCACCGCCTCCACGTCCACGATGTCCACCCCCTGCATTTGCCCCAGCCACGCGTCGAACCAGGGCTTGTGCGAGCTGCCGACAACCGACAGCACGCGCGCGCCGGGCCGTTCGCGGAAGGTCTCGCGCACGTTGGCCACCATGCGCAGGTTGCGGATTTCCCAGCCGGCCACGAACATTTGCGGATAGCCGTCCGGCGACGTGTGCCGCAGCGAGGCGCTGACGTTGGCCTCGGCCAGCACCTTCAGGCCCGCGGGGGTATTGATGTAGCGGTAGAGCGGCAGCAGGTCGCTCGCCGCAGCCAGCACGTCTTCCTGCTGGCCGCGCGTCTTCATGGCCGGCCCGCCCGTGGCCCAGGCCGCCTCGATCGAGCGCACGAAGGCCTTCATGTCGGGCAGGTCCATGCGGTCGCCGGTATGGTTGTCGACCGGGTACACGCGCTGCAGGCCGAGACGGGCCGCCAGCCGCGCCGCAATCTGGTAGTTCTCGTTATTGCGCTTGCCGATCTTGCCCAGCATGTCGACCAGCCTCGCGTCCAGGCCGTCGCCGGTGCGGCGTTCGGCCTCGGGCAATTGCAGCCATTGCACATAGCTCGACGCATGGTCGTTCGCCGCCAGGAAGGTGGCGGCCAGGCGCCGCCGCTGCGCTGGCGTGGGCGCGGCCGGCCAGGCCTTCAACATCTTGTCGGCCGCGGCCAGCGCCGCCGGCACGTCCAGCCCGGTCGCCCTGGCTGCGTCGGTCGACGGGCAATAGTCGGCGCCATATTTCGCCGGATGGCGCGCGGCCATGTCGCATTCTTCCCCGGACTCGGTTTCGATGGTGATGATCTCCGGGTGGAAAAGCGCCAGGCGGTCGAGCAGTCCGTCCAGCGCCGCCGGCTTGAAGCTGGCCGGCATGCCGTTCAGGTGCACCGTGCCCAGCACCAGCACCTGGGCGCGCGGCCCGGTCATGCCCTGGTCGAGCGTGGTCAGGTCGAGTCTGTCGGGGGCGGTTTGCGCCCCGGCGCCAAGCGGCAGCGCCGCAAGCAGGCAGCACAGCCCATAGGTCCAGCGTGTCATTGCGGTGTCCTTTCCGTGGTTGTCTAACAGCTTGACAATGTAGAAAGAACTTCCGTACGGCACAACGACGGGTGGACAGACTGCAGGAATCACGGGCCAGCCTGCCAAATACCCGGCATCCAGCCCGTCCTGCAAGTAAGTAAACTCGGCGCTTTACTTATCCAGAAAGCAATAAGCGGGGGCAACTGCGCCCCCACTGGCTTACTCCGCCGGCTCCTGGATAGCAGCCTCGATGCGCCGGATCGCCACCCGCGCAATACGCCTTTCCTCGACTGCCAGGATCTCGAAGCGCAAGCCATCGAGCTCGATCGCCTGGCCAGCCTCGGGGAAGGTCTCGAAGCGCGCCAGCAGGAAGCCGGCCAGCGAGGTGTAGTCGTCGGACTCTCCCACCAGGGCGTCGGTTTCCAGCACCTGCTCCAGCAGGTGCAGGTCGGCGGCGCCGTCGACTTCCCACAGGCCGGGGCCTTGCGGGCGCACGGCCGGCTGCTCGTCCTCGTCGGGGAACTCGCCGGCGATCGCCTCCAGGATGTCGATCGGCGTCAGCAGGCCCTGGACCGTGCCGTACTCGTCGGCCACCAGCACCAGCTGGCCGTGGGCGCGCTTCAGCGTATCCATGGCGCGCAGCACGCCGCTCGTTTCCGGCAGGATGATCGGGGTCCTGAGGGTCGGCTCGAAGCTGGTTTCGACCGGCAGGTCACCCCGCTCGCGCAGCAGCAGCGCCGCGATCAGGTCCTTGGTGCGCGCCACGCCGACCACGTTATCGAGCTCGCCGCGGCATACCGGCAGCAGGCTGTGCGGGGTGTCGCGCAGCTGTGCCAGGATGGCGGGCGGTGCGTGCTCCAGGTTCACCCACGACATCTCCGAACGCGGCGTCATGATCGATCGGATCGAGCGGTCGGCCAGGGTCAGCACACCGCTGACCATGTTGCGTTCCTCGACCCCAAAGGTTTCCTCGAGCGGTGTCTCCGCTTCGGCCTCCGCCTCGGCCTGCGCCACCGCGCCGCGCCTGCGGCTGCCCAGCAAGCGCAGCACCGTGTCGGCAGTGCGCTCGCGGAAGGGCACGCGCGCCGCGTTCTTCATGAGGTTGCGGCGGGCGAACTGGTTCAGCGACTCGATCACGATCGAGAAGCCGATCGCGGCGTACAGGTAGCCCTTCGGGATGTGGAAGCCCAGGCCCTCGGCCACCAGGCTCAGGCCGATCATGAGCAGGAAGCTCAGGCACAGCACCACCACGGTCGGGTGGGCGTTCACGAAACGCGTCAGCGGCTTCGAGGCCAGGATCATGACGCCGATCGAGATGATCACGGCCGCCATCATGACGCCCAGTTCGTCGACCATGCCGACCGCGGTGATCACGGCGTCGAGCGAGAACACGGCGTCGAGCACGACGATCTGCGCCACCACGGCGGCGAAGCTGGCATACACCTTCGATTCGCTCTGCGTGTGCTCCACGCCTTCGAGGCGCTCGTGCAGTTCCATCGTCGCCTTGAACAGCAGGAAGATGCCGCCCACCAGCAAGATCAGGTCGCGTCCCGAAAAGCTGAACGACCCAAGGGAAAACAGCGGGGTGGTCAGCGTCACCAGCCAGGACACGATGGTCAGCAGGCCAAGGCGCATCCCCATCGCCAGCGACAAACCGAGCAGGCGCGCCTTGTCGCGCTGGTGCGGCGGCAGCTTGTCGGCCAGGATGGCGATGAAGATCAGGTTGTCGATGCCAAGGACGATTTCCAGCAGCACCAGCGTGAATAAGCCCACCCAGATGGTGGGGTCGAACAGCCATTCCATGTTGTCAGCCTTTTTTTGAATTGAAGATGTCATGCCGCCTGGCCGCGCAGGCTGCGCGGCGGACGGACCGGATGCATGGCCGGCGAACCGGCCTCAGGCTGCGCGTGGCGGCTTGACCGGAGGAGGCAGGGAATGGCAATGCCGGCGCGCGTCGTGGCACAGCGCGGCGCGCCCGGGCAGGAGATGCAGGCGCAGGCCCGCTTCATGGTTCACGATGTCGTGCAGGTCCATGGCGGGCGGCTCGTCGGGATCGAGGTCGGCGCTGGTGTCGATATCGAACACCTGGTCAAACAGGGAATCGCCGGCGGAGGAAGATGTCGATGCGGCGGAGGGCGCGTCGAGCTGGATGGCCACGGCGCCGGGCTGCGTGGCCGCAACCGACAAGGACAGTGCCAGCACATTCAGGGGGAACAGCAGGATCAGGAAGATGACGAACGCTCGTCTCATATACTGGCAATAAAGATGACAGTGTCAGTATAGCATGCGCTGAACGCCGAGCCGGACGCCCGCGCGCGCACCATGCAAGGGGCATGAGATGCCAGTACCGGACGTTTCAGGGAAGTATTCATGCTAAGGTGGCGGTTTTTATTGCCAAGGAGACCACAGTGCACCGTTCGACCCTGATACCCGCCGTCCTCGCCGTCCTGGTGCTGGCGGCCTGCAGCAAGGAGGATAAGCCGGCTGCGCCGACCACGGGCGCGGGCAATGCCGCAGCGGCTGGCGCAGACGTGTGGCCGGCGGTAGGGCCACTGCTCGCCGGCAGCCATACCGGCAGCTGCACCCGCACGCCGCAGCTGGACGCCGTCGAGGCCACCATCAGCCTCGACGCCGAAGGCAAGCTGACGGCGCCGGACATCATTGTCGACATGCGCAAGCCGCAGATGATCCAGCTCAGCCGCGAAACCGCGGGCGGCGCCATCAAAGCGGGCGCCATGGTGTCGATGGATGCAGAAAAAGGCCCGGTGCTGACCCTGAGCGACGAGGGTAAGCCGCACGGCGCAGGCGCGGCCTTGATGCGCGGCGAGCAGATGATCAGCTGCCCCAAAGGACCGCCGCTGGACAAGCTGCGCAGCCAGCCCCTGTACAAGAGCATGGCCCGCTTCGTCGACACCCCGGCTGTCGCCGTCACGTGCGTGAGCCGGGCCAACCCGCTGGAACAGAAGAAGGCCGAATTCAAGCTCGCCGGCGGCATGGCCACGCTGGGCGCCGAAACCTTTGACTTGAGCCGCGCCGAGACCGAGACGCTGATGATCATCCCCGCGGAAAACCAGGTCTTGTACAGCTTCAAGCTGCCAGGCGGGCCGCTGATGCAGGTTGGCTACGACTTGTCCGGCAAGCTGGTGGCCCTGCAGGACGGCGGCGCAAGCGGCCTTACCCGCGGCTGCCAGGTCGAGAGCTGATCCTGGTTGATGGGGGCCAGCGTTAGCATCCGCACCGGGCGCATGCTGCTCGACGGCGAGCCATCCGCTGAGGCGTGACGAAAAAAGGCACGGTCGTATTCGAAATTTCGGTTTGGTGTATGCTTCGCCGCGCATCGCCTCGGCATTCCAAAGGCTGAGGGGAGAGTTGAAGAAGACAACCCGAACCAAGAGACATACCGTGAACCAGAAACACCTGAACCTCCTCATTGCGCTGGCGCTGGCCGGCGTCTCCGCCACCGCCGGCGCCTCCGGCTACCGCTTCGGCTCGCAGAGCGTCTCCAGCCAGGGCACCGCCGAAGCCAACGGCGCCGAAGCCGCCGACGCCTCGACCGTATTCGCCAACCCGGCCGGCCTCTCGCGCCTGGAAGGCCGCCAGTTCGCCGGCGGCGTCACCGCCCTGGTGCCGCATTCCACCTACCAGGACGCCGGCTCGACCCGCTTCACCGGCGCCCCGACCGGCGGCCAGGCCCGCCAAAGCGACTACGCACCAAGCGCCGTGGCCGCGCCCTCGCTGTACTACAGCCACCAGATCGATGACCGCTGGACCGCCGGCTTCGGCGCCTTCGTCCCCTTCGGCACCGACCTCGATTACGACCGCGACTGGGCCGGCCGCTACTCGCTCACTAACATCAAGCTCGAATCGCTGACCCTGAACCCATCGGTCGCCTTCAAGCTGAACGCGCAGCACGCGTTCGGCCTCGGCATCGACGTCGACTACATGAAGGCCAGCCTGGGCCAGGCTGTCGATGTGCCGGGCACGGTCGCCGCCGCCCAGCACAGCGGCACCGGCGCCGTACTGGCGCGCCAGATCGCGGGCCTGGGCGGCAACCCGGCCCTGCTGGCGACCGCCGGCGACGCCTATGCCGGCGTCAAGGGCAAGGACTGGGGTGTGGGCTTCAACCTGGGCTACCTGTTCACGCTCGACGAGAACACCCGCTTCGGCATCGCCTACCGTTCCTCGATCAAGCACGAGCTGAAGGGCAGCGCGGCCTGGGACTTCTCCGGCGTGACCTCGGACGCCGTCGTCAACGGCGTGCTGCAAAGCGTGTCGCGCCGCCAGAATTCCGACGCGCGCGTCGAGCTGCGTACGCCAGAAACGCTGTCGATCAACGCCTTCCACCAGTTCGACCCGCGCTGGGCCGGCATGGCGGACGTGACCTGGTCGCGCAACTCGCGCATGCAGAACATCGACATCGAATTCCTCGGCACCGGCGAAGGCGATGAAGTGATCCGCCAGCAGTGGAAGAACACGGTGCGCGTGTCGCTCGGCGCCAGCTACAAGCTGAACGAGGCCGTGCTGCTGCGCGCCGGTATCGCCCACGACAACGCGCCGGTGCGCAGCACCGAGCTGCGTCACGCGGCGCTGCCGGATGCCGACCGCAACCAGCTGTCGTTCGGCGCCAACTGGACGCTGACCCCGACCTCGTCGATCGACCTGGCCTACAGCTACCTGGATTTCAAGGATGCCGCCGGCAGCTACACCAACAACTGCAACCCGGTGGCGGTGGGCTGCACGGGGAACGGCGAAACCACGCGCGGTATGTGGAATACGCACATGCAGCTGGTGGGCGTGGCGTACAACCAGCGGTTCTAAGTTTCAGCTGACTGCGACGAGCCGGCGTTCCCGCAAGGGCCGCCGGTTTTTTTGCGTTCGCATGCAGACCATTCAACCGAAAAACGAACGCGGCGCGTGATGTCGTAGGGTGGGCACTCCGTGCCCACGCGTGACATGTGCATGGTGTTATCGCAGGCGTTTGGCCAACAATGTTCAAACTTCACGCGTGGGCACAGGAGCGCCCACCCTACGTCGCATAGTCGGTGGCCACAATAACGGAACGGGAACTGGCGGAAGGCAGAAAGAGTCGAACTTACAGGAGAGCGGCTGACGCCCCCCACCGGGTTTGAAGCCCGGCCCCATCACCGGATGAGAATGCCTTCCATTTGCAGCGGCGGCGACATGCCGCGCGCTCTTTGATCACACTGTCGGACGCTTTGGCTAACTACCGGGCCAGATCGCTTGCGGCCTCGGCAGGTGGGTATTGCGGAACCGCCGAGTATAGCCGACGCGGTCGAAAAATTCCAGAACCTGAATCGCGCGCTTGCGTCCCAAGCCGGTCGCATCGCGGAAGCTCGCGGCCTGTGCATCGGGCAGCGTGGCGACGATGGCGGCCAGTTCCGCCAGCGGGCGCGGATGATAGAACAGGTCCGGCACCACCTGGCTGAGCTGCCCCGCGCGCGCGAGTTTGCGCAGCAGGGCGCGTACCGCATCCTCTTCCAGCCGCTGCTCGCGCGCCAGGTCGCGCACCCACGGCGGATCGAAGCGCCCGGCCTCGATAGCCGCCAGCAGCGGCCCGGCCAAGGCCTGTTCGTGCTCGCTCAAGGCGACACTGTGCGACGGCAGGTGCAGGCTGGCGCCGCTGCGCGCAATGGCCCCGGCCTCCAGCATGCGCCCCACCAGCGCGCTCCACACGGGATCCGCCAGCTCCGGCGCCACCATGCGCTTCAGGCGCCACATCTCCAGCCCCGCTTCGTCCGGCTGGCGCGCATGCCATGCGGCCAGGCCGTCCAGCACCCGCGCCTCCAGCGGCGCCAGCATGCTGGGTGCGATCAACAGACTATCGCCGCCCGCCAGCGGCAATTGCAGGATCTCCGCCGGCAGCTGCAGCCCCTCCGGCGCCAGCTGCGTCAAGCGCACCAGGCTCGAGACCGCAATGCCGCCAGGGCTGGCCGCCACCAGGCGCGCCAGGTCGCCATCCTCGACCCAGCCGGCCAGCGCCTCCAGCCAGGCCAGGCGCGCCGGACTGCGGCGCTTGCGCGCAGGGCCGAACGGATCGAGCACCACGCCGCCGCCCAGGGTCTGCGTGGCGCTGGCATTCCGCACCACGAAGCGGTCGCCCGCCACCGCGTGCAGCGGCGCGTCGAACACCAGCTGGGCGCGCGTGCGCCGGCCCGGCGTCAGGCCCTCGGCATCGAGCGGCACCAGGTGCGCCGTGTGATGGGCCGCGCCGATGTGCACGTGCACCGGCGCCCACGAGCCGAGCGCGGTGGCGTCAAGCAGCAGCGTGATGTCGGCATCGAAGCGTTCCGAGCAGGCCGCCATGCGCGGATCGACGATCCAGCTGCCGCGCGCGATGTCGTCTTTCGCCACGCCGGCCAGGTTCAATGCCAGGCGCTGGCCGGCATGCCCAAGCTCGGCAGGCTTGCCCTGGGCGTGAATGGCACGCACGCGCGCCTGCTGGCCGCCCGGCGCCAGCTGCACCAGGTCGCCCGGCGCCACGCGGCCCGCCAGTGCGGTGCCGGTGATGACCGTGCCCTGGCCCGCCACCGTGAACACGCGGTCCACGCCGAGGCGGAACAGGCGCGCTTCGCTGCGGCCCGGCAGCGCCGCTGCTTCGCGTCCCAGATGGTCCAGCAGCGCAGCCACGCCAGGATCGCCTTCGTTCGCAGCGGCCGTGCGGAATACCGGCGCGCCTGCAAACGGCGTACCGTCCAGCAGGGCGGCGACGTCGTTCTCTACCTGCTCCAAACGCGCTTCGTCCGCACGATCGGCCTTGGTCAACGCCACGCAGGCCCGGCGCACGCCCAGCAGTTCGAGGATGGCGAGATGCTCGCGTGTCTGCGGCATGATGCCGTCATCGGCCGCCACCACCAGCAGGGCGAGGTCGATCCCGGTCACGCCCGAGGCCATGGTGCGGATGAATTTTTCGTGGCCCGGCACGTCGATGATGCCGAGCGTGGCGCCACCCGGCAACGGTGCATACGCGTAGCCAAGTTCGATGGTGATGCCGCGCGCCTTTTCTTCCTTCAGGCGGTCGGTGTCGACCCCGGTCAGGGCGCGCGTGAGGGTGGTCTTGCCATGGTCGATATGGCCTGCGGTACCGACGATCATGAAGCGGCCGACTCCCCGAGCAGGGCCAATTGATCGGCAAAGACAGCCACCTGGTCATCCTGCAGGCAGCGCAGATCGAGCCACAGGGTATCGTCGGCAATGCGTCCGATCACCGGGCGCGGCAGCGCGCGCAGGCGCCGTTCCAGCAGCCCGAGCGGATTGCCGCGGATGCCGGCGCGGGCGCGGACGCCTAAGCCGTGGCTTGGCAGCAGTTCCACCGGCAGGGCGCCGCTGCCGATCTGGCTGTTCATCGGCGCATCAAGCACGGTGTAGCTGTCGCCCAGCGCCGCCTGCAATGGCGCCGCGAGCTGCGATGCCAGCGAACGCATCTCGGCGGCCGGGCGAGTCAGCAGACGCAGCGTGGTCAGGCGCTGTGGCAGCAGGTCCGGCGCGCGGTACAGGTTCAGCACCGGCGCCAAAGCGGCCAGGGTCAGCTTCGACACGCGCAGCGCGCGCTTGAGCGGATTCTTCTTGATGGCCGCGATCAAATCGGCGCGGCCGGCGATGATGCCGCATTGCGGCCCGCCGAGCAGCTTGTCGCCGCTGAAGGTGACGAGATCGGCGCCGGCGGCGATGGTTTCCTTGACCGTGGTCTCGTGCGGCAGGCCATAGCGTTCCAGGTCGACCAGGGTGCCGCTGCCGAGATCCACCGCAATCGGAATGCCGCGTTCGCGCGACAGCGGCACCAGTTCGGCCACGCTCACTTCCTTGGTAAAGCCGGTGATCGCGTAGTTACTGGCGTGGACCTTGAGCAGCAGGGCGGTGTGTTCGCCCGCGTGCTCTTCATAGTCCTTCAAATGCGTGCGGTTGGTGGTGCCCACCTCGCGCAGGGTGGCGCCGGCGCGCGCCATGATGTCGGGGATGCGGAAGGCGCCGCCAATTTCCACCAGCTCGCCGCGCGAGACGATCACTTCGCGGCCAGGGGCCAGCGCATTCAGCATCAGCAGCACGGCGGCGGCATTGTTGTTCACCACCGTCACAGCCTCGGCGCCGGTCAAGGCACGCAGCTGCTCCTCGACCAAATCGTCGCGGTCGCCGCGCTTGCCGGTGTCGATGTCCCATTCCAGGTTCATCGGCCAGCGCAGTGCTTCGACCACAGCCTGCACCGCCACGTCCGGCAGCAAGGCGCGTCCCAGGTTCGTGTGCAATACCGTGCCGGTGAGATTGAACACCGGACGCAGGCGCGAGACATTCGCCGCCGCCAGGCGCGTGCCGAGCAGCGCCACGATGCCATCCACCGACACGTCGACAACAGCGCCTCCGCGCAGCGCCGCACGCAGCTCGTCGAGCAGCGCACGCAAGGCGTCCACGGTCTGCTCGCGGCCGTAGTCGGCGATCAAAGCCTGGCAGCTCCGTGCATCCAGCAACACGTGCACGGCCGGCAGGCGCGGCATAGTCGTAGCGGCGGCCTCGGTCACGCGTTGTCCTTCAGCCAGAGCAGGGGATTGCCGCTGGCGCGCGCATAGCCGGCCTCGGACACGAGGACGTCGAGCAGCAAACTGGCCAGGTCGTCGGCCAGCGGCTCGACGTGGTAATCGTGTTCCTGGTTGAAGATCTTGCGGTAGGTGTGGCAATCGTCGCAGGTCTCGGCGCGCGCGACCTTGGTCGGGTCGTTCGCCTTGTCGAGCGTCTTGCCCTGGCCGGCGGCGGCCACGTTGGCGGCTTGCGGATCGGCCGACTGGTCGACCAAGCCCTGGTAGGCGACCTTGCCGTTGGCTTCGCAGCACGAGCACTTCACGCGCACCATGTGCCATTCGCTTTCGCAGCAGGCGCAGTGCAGGTAACGGTAGCCCTGCGACTGGCCGCCGATGCGCACCACGCTGGCCACCGGCTGCGAGCCGCACACCGGACACAGGGTGCCGGTCACCAGCGGCTGGGCCCAGGCCGGGTCGAGGCGCGAAGCCATCAGGCTCCAGCTCACCTGCAGGGCGGCGGCGATGAAGGGGGCGGACAGCGGGTCGATGCCTTCGTCGTAGCCGTTCAGGATGGCGTCGGCCATGCCTTCGAGCTCGGCGTCGCCCAGGCCGCGCAGCAGGGCCAGCGCAGGCGCCAGTTGCGGCGCTGCCTCGACGCCCGGCTTCAGCGCTTCCAGCAGGGCGGTAAATACCAAACGCCAGCCGGCGGGACGCGCACCGCTGACCGGCAGCGGCGGCATGTTGTGGTCGTGCGCCAGCTTCATCGACGCTTGCTCAGGCAGCTCGACGGCATCGGCAACGCTGCCGCTGGCCACGGCCTGCTGGGCATCGGCCAGTTGCGCCATCAGGCGCAGGTAGCCGCGCAGCGCTTCTTCGACGGGAATGCCCGGCACTTCCCCGGCCGCCAGCTGGCGCAGGCGCACGGCGCGAGCGGCGAACAGGGTGGCGGGGTGCGGCAGCAGCAGGCGCGGGATGGCGTTGTGATCGAGACCTTCGATCTCGCCTGGTTGGAGTAGACGTTGTACCAAAATAAGCTCTCGAAAAAAGCAGGGCCGGGTCGTGTTCACGAGCCCGGCCCATTGTAAATCAAGCTGAAAAAGCGCGTCGGCGGCGCTTCATTCAAGCTGCACGGCGCTTAGCGGCCGCCCTTGTCGCGCATGAGTTGCTCGAACCAGCGCGGATGATGCTTGCGCACCCAGCCATAGGTCACGGTGCCGCGCACCATGGCGCCCATCGTGCCCTTGATCCAGATGCCGGCATACACGTGCACGATGATCGAGACGATGATCACGAATGCAAAGAACGCGTGCAGCACGGCCGACAGGCGGATCACGCCGATCGGGAACAGGTGCGAGAACCAGGCGCGCCAGATCACGATGCCGGTCAACAGCAGGAACACCATGCAGGCGATCAGCGTGAAGAACAGCATCTTCTGGCCGGCGTTGTAGCGGCCCACCTTCGGCAGCGCGTGCTCGTTCCCGTTCAGGACGTCCGGAATCTGCTTCAGCCACTGCTTGTCGCCCGGCTCGAACTGGTTGTGGTGCCAGAAGCGCACCACCAGCACGGCGAACGCCACGAACATCACCAGCCCGAAGAACGGATGCAGGATGCGGGTCCACTGGCCGCCGCCGAACAGCAGCGCCAGCCAGGCCATGACCGGATGGAACATGGCCAGGCCGGACAAGCCCGCCAACACGAAGCAGATCGCCGTGATCCAATGGTTGCTGCGTTCATTGGCGTTGTAGCGCTCGATCAGCGGGTTGCCGTCTTTATCGCGCAGCTCATGCTTCATGCTTGTCCTCCTGCAGCCGCTTCGCCTCGGCCAGCGCTTCGGCTTCCTCTTCGCGGCTCACCTCGTTCGGACCGACACGGGTGTAGTGGAACAGGCCAGCCAACGCGGCGGCGGCCATGCCGGCCATCGCCAGCGGCTTGGCCAGGCCCTTCCAGATCGCCACCGCCGGGCTGATCGCCGGGTTGTCGCGCAGGCCGCTGTACAAGGAGGGCTTGTTCGCGTGATGCAGGACGTACATCACGTGGGTGCCGCCCACGCCGGCCGGGTCGTACAGGCCGGCGTTCTGGTAGCCGCGTTCCTTCAGGTCCTCGATGCGCTCTGCAGCATGCGTCTTCATGTCCTCCTTGGTGCCGAACATGATGGCGCCGGTCGGGCAGGTCTTGACGCAGGCAGGCTCCTGGCCCACTGCAACCCGGTCCGAGCACAGCGTGCACTTGTAGGCGCGGTTGTCCTGCTTCGAGATGCGCGGCACGTCGAACGGGCAGCCCGTCACGCAGTAGCCGCAGCCGATGCAGTTCTCCTGCTGGAAGTCGACGATGCCGTTCGCGTACTGCACGATTGCGCCCGGCGCCGGGCAGGCCTTCAGGCAGCCCGGGTCCTCGCAGTGCATGCAGCCGTCCTTGCGGATCAGCCACTCGAGGTTGCCGTCTTCGTTCTCGTGCTCGGCAAACCGCATCACCGTCCACGACTTCGGGGTGAGGTCGGTCGGGTTGTCGTAGATGCCGGAGTTGACGCCGACTTCGTCGCGGATGTCGTTCCACTCCATGCAGGCGGTCTGGCATGCCTTGCAGCCGATGCATTTCGAGGCGTCGATCAGCTTGGCGACGCTGCCGCCCACCGGCGAACGCGCGGTAGGCGGGGTCACGGTGGTGGCCGAGACCCGTTTGATGTCCAACGATTGTAGTGCCATATCTATTCTCCGGTCCTCAAGCCTTCTCGACTTTCACCAGGAAGGACTTGAATTCCGGTGTCTGCGAGTTACCGTCGCCCACGACGGGGGTCAGGGTGTTGGTCAAATAACCAGGCTTGGTCAGTCCCTTGAAGCCAAAGTGAATCGGGATACCGATCGTGAAGGTTTCCTTGCCGTCGATCTTGAGCGCCTTGATACGCTTGGTGACGATGCACTTGGCGATGATGTGGCCGCGTTTCGACGTCACTTTCACGTGGTCGCCCGCCACCACGCCGATGGTCTTGGCATGCGCTTCGCCGATTTCCACGAACTGTTCCGGCTGGATGATCGCGTTCAGGCGGGCATGCTTGGTCCAGGTGTGGAAGTGCTCGGTCAGGCGATAGGTGGTCGCCACGATCGGGAACTCGGCCGCGGTGCCCATCTGCTTGCGGTCGTCGGGGAAGACACGCGCGCCAGGGTTGCTGATGGCCCGTGGATTATTCGGGTGCATCAGGTTCTTGCCGACCGGGTTCTCGAACGGCTCGTAGTGCTCGGGGAAGGGGCCCTCGTTCATCATGCCGCGGGCGAAGAAACGCGCCACGCCTTCGGCATTCATGATGAAGGGGTTCATGCCGCCCACCGGGTTCTCGTCGACCTTGAAGTCAGGCACGTCGGCGCCGCCCCAGGACGTACCGTTCCAGCCGATCAGCTTGCGGGTCGGGTCGAACGGTTTACCCTGCGTATCGCAGGAAGCGCGGTTGTACAGCACGCGGCGGTTCGCCGGCCAGGCCCAGGCCCAGTTCAGTGTATTGCCGATGCCGGTCGGGTCGCTGTTGTCGCGGCGGCCCATCTGGTTACCGACCTGCGTCCACGAACCCGCAAAGATCCAGCAGCCCGAGGCGGTGGAACCGTCGTCGCGCAGTTGCGCAAAGCCTGCCAATTGCTCGCCCTTCTTCGCCAACACCTTGGTCGGGTCCTTTGGATCGAGCACGTCGGCCAGCGCCTTGCCGTTGAACTCCATCGCGAGTTCTTCCGGCGTCGGGCTGTGCGGACGCGCGTAGTTCCAGGTCAGGTTCAGGATCGGGTCCGGGAACTTGCCGCCATCCTTCTGGTAGGCGCCCTTCATGCGCAGGAACAGCGCCGACATGATCTCGATGTCGGACCGCGCCTTGCCCGGCGGCTCGGCGCCTTGCCAGTGCCACTGCAGCACGCGCGAGGACGAGACCAGCGAGCCGCGTTCTTCGGCGAAGCAGGTGGTTGGCAGGCGGAACACTTCGGTCTGGATGCTGGCCGGGTCGACGTCGTGGAACTCGCCATGCGACTTCCAGAATTCGGCGGTTTCCGTTTCCAGCGGGTCCATCACGACCAGGAACTTCAGCTTCGACAAACCGGCCTGCACCTTGGCCTTGTTCGGGGCCGACGCCAGCACGTTAAAGCCCTGGCAGATGTAACCGTTCATCTTGCCCTGGTTCATCAGCTCGATGGCTTGCAGCAAGTCGTACGGCTTGTCCAGCTTCGGCAGGTAGTCGAACGCGAAGTTGTTTTCCGGCGTTGCAGCATCGCCCCACCACGACTTCATGAAGGAGACGTGAAACTTCTTGTAGTTGCTCCAGTAGCTGAGCTGGTTCGGACGCAGGGCCTGCGGCGCGCGCGCCTTGATGTAGGCGTCGAAGTCCTGTTCGGCTTCGTTCGGCAGGGTCATGTAGCCCGGCAGCAGGTTCGACATCAGGCCGAGGTCGGTCAGGCCCTGGATGTTCGAGTGGCCGCGCAGCGCGTTCATGCCGCCGCCCGCGATACCCATGTTACCCAGCAGCAGCTGGACCATGGCGCCGAGGCGAATGGTCTGGGCGCCAGTGGAATGGTGCGTCCAGCCCAGTGCGTACAGGATCGTACCGGCGCGGCCAGGCACGGCGGTCGAAGCCAGGGCTTCGGCAACCTTCTGGAATTGCGCAGGCGCGACGCCGCAAATCTTTTCCACCATCTCCGTCGTGTAACGGGAATAGTGCTTCTTCATCAGCTGGTACACGCAGCGCGGGTGGCCGAGGGTCGGATCGACCTTGGCGTAGCCGTCTTCGCCGATCTCGTAGTTCCAGCTCGACTTGTCGCTGTATTTGCCGGCCGCCTCGTCGTAGCCGGAATAGATGCCGTCATTGAAGGCGAAATCTTCGCGCACGATGAAAGGCATGTCCGTGTAATTGCGGACGTATTCGTGCTGGATCTTGTCGTTCGTCAGCAGGTAGTTGACGATCGCGCCCAGGAACACGATGTCCGTGCCGGTACGCGTTGCGACGTAATAGTCTGCAACGGACGCGGTACGGGTAAAGCGCGGGTCGACCACGACCAGCTTCGCTTTATTGTGGGCCTTTGCTTCGGTGACCCATTTGAAACCACAAGGGTGTGCTTCAGCGGCATTGCCGCCCATGACGAGGATGACATCTGCATTCTTGATGTCGACCCAGTGATTCGTCATCGCTCCACGGCCAAACGTCGGGGCAAGACCTGCCACCGTCGGACCGTGTCAAACACGCGCCTGGTTATCGAATGTCAGCATGCCCAAAGACCGCACGGTCTTGTGGGTGATGTATCCGGTTTCATTGCTGCCGGCCGATGCGGCCAGCATGCCGGTGGTCAGCCAGCGGTTCACGACCTTGCCGTCTGCCGTCTTCTCGATGAAGTTGGCGTCGCGGTCTTCCTTCATCAGCTTGGCGATGCGGTCCAGCGCCTGGTCCCAGGAAATCTTGGTCCATTCGGTGCCGCCCGGCTTGCGGTATTCCGGCTCGAGCAGGCGGCTCGGGCTGTGGATGAAGTCCACCAGGGAAGCGCCCTTCGGGCACAGGGTGCCGCGGTTGACCGGGTGGTCGGGGTCGCCCTCGATGTGGATAATGGATGCGGCGGCGTTCTTGGCGCCATCGCCAAGGCCGTACATCAGGATGCCGCAACCGACGGAGCAGTAGGGGCAGGTTTGACGGGTTTCGGTGGTGCGGGCGAGCTTGTACTGCCGGACTTCGGCAAGTGCCGTAGCCGGAGCAAAGCCGAGCAGCGCCAGGCTCGAACCCGCGATGGTGGCGCCAGAAACCTTCAGGAACTGGCGACGAGACATCTGGTTCATCAAAAATCCTTCTCACAGGAAACGAGGGCGCTAGCTTACACCTTTGACATACAGCCATGAATGCTAAAATTGATGAAGAAATGCTCTAAATTGCTCAAATACGTAGTTTCCACATTGCTCTGCTGGCAATTTCAAGCGCTGGCGTTAAAAAAATGACCAATCTGATTGAGTCGGACGAGGGTGGTGTGCGGCCGACGGCTTGCTCGCGCGACGTGCTGCGCATGCGCGGCGGCGTACTGGCCGAGACGGCCGACATGGTGGTCGACGAAGTGCCGGTGGCGCTGGTCTACAACGGGCTGTCGCACGCGGTGATGATGGCGACGCCGGCCGACCTGGAAGACTTTGCGCTCGGGTTTTCGTTGAGCGAAGGGATCATCGAGTCGTCGTCCGCCTGCTATGGGATCGAGGTGGAGCAGGGCGCGCAGGGGATCGCGGTGCAGCTGGAGATTGCGTCTTCTTCGTTCATGGGGCTGAAGGAGCGGCGGCGCGTGCTGGCGGGGCGGACCGGTTGCGGCTTGTGCGGGGTGGATAGCCTGGAGCAGGTGCGGCGACCGGAGCGCGTGCTGGCGCCGGCTGTCGGGTTTCATGCTGCGGGCGTGCGTGCGGCTTTAAGTGCCATCGGCGCCGAGCAGCAGCTGACGCGGCTGACCGGTGCGGCCCATGCTGCGGCCTGGTGCGGGATGGATGGTTCCTTGCGCATCGTGCGCGAGGATGTTGGTCGCCACAATGCGCTGGACAAGGTGATCGGGGCCATGGCGCGGGGGAAGTTTGCTTCTGACGATGGCTTCTTCCTCATCACCAGCCGGGTCAGTTTCGAAATGGCGCAGAAGGCGGTCATGGCCGGGGTGCCGGCACTGGTCGGCATGTCGGCGCCGACGCTGGCGGCAGTGGAGCTGGCGGAAAAGGCCGGGATGACCTTGCTGGCGTTTGCGCGCGGGCGTGATTTTGTCTGCTACACCCATCCCGGGCATCTTGGCCTCGACGCTGCGCAATGACGTCGGTGAACGAAGAATTGTGGGCGGCGCTGGCCGGGCGGCGCAATTATCCGCCGCGGCGCTTGTCTGCGCCTGGCCCCGATGCGGCGTCGCTGGAACGGATCTTCGAGGCGGCGGCGCAGGTGCCGGACCACGGACTGTTGCGGCCGTGGCGCTTCATCGTGGTGCCGGATGCGCGGCGTGCCGATCTTGGGGAAGTGTTTGCTGCGGCCCTGGCCGAGCGCGATCCCGACAGCGATGATGCGGCCCGTGGGCGTGCGCGCGAAAAGGCGTTTCATGCGCCTTGCCTGGTGGTGGCGGTGCTGGTGGACGACCCTGCGGCGAACAAAGTACCGCGCGCGGAGAAGCTGGTGTCGCTCGGCTGCGCGGTCCAGAACATGCTGACCGTGGCGCAGTCGCTCGGGTTTTCAAGTGGCCTGGCGAGTGGCGCGGCGATGGGTTTCAGTGGCATGCGAGAACTGCTGCGCCTTGCGCCGCATGAGGGGGCGATCTGCTTTCTCGCCTTCGGCACCGCCAGCGATCCGCGGCCACCACGCGAACGGCCGCGTCCTGCGGATTTCGTCTCGACGCTTTAACGTTCCTCGTCGCGGTGTGCTTCGGTCTTCTCGGGCCAGCGTGCCGTCGGCAAATGCCAGCCGTAGCGCATCGCCGCCAGACGCAGGCCGAGGCAGATCGCCGCGCCGGCGCAGGCGGTGGCCGTGGTCGGCCAGCCCAGCACGTGGCCTACGACCACCACGCTGGCGCCGGCCAATGCCGCCACCGCATAGATATCCGACCTGAACACGCCCGGCACGTTCGACAGCAGCACATCGCGCGCGATGCCTCCGCCAATCCCCGTCAGCATGCCCAGCAGTGCAGCCATTACCGGCGCCAATCCGAACACCAGCGCCTTTTGTGCGCCCGCCACGCAGAACAGGGCCAGGCCTACCGCATCGAAGAACAGCACCGGGCTTTGCAGGCGGTTGATGATCGGGTACCAGAAGAAGATCACGACGCCGGCCAGCAGCGACACGCCGAGGTAGCGCCAGTCGCTGATTGCGGCAGGGGGCGTGGCGCCAATCAGGAGGTCGCGCACGATGCCGCCCGAGTTGGCGGCGACAAACGAGAGCACCAGCACGCCGAAGATATCGAGACGGCGGCGCGCGCCTGCCGTGGCGCCGGAGAGGGCGAAGACGAAGGTGCCGACCAGGTCGAGCGTGAGCACGAGGGTCTTGATGGCGGCGTCTACGTCGAGGGAGAGAACATCGAACACGGTGTGGCCTTGAACAGCTTGTATGGACAAAGGGCGCAATGATACACGTTGTCCGACGCACCCAGCGGTTGGTATTCGTGTCGAAACGTATGAGTCGTAGGGTGGGCGCCCCGTGCCCACGCGAAACTATGACCATTGTTTGCTGTTTTATGGAGCAAGAACGATGCATCAATACAGTGTATTGAAAGTGTATCGCCGACATCACTCACAGTGAAATAAGGCGCAGATGGGGAATCTGCACTGCCCATCATGACAGGTTATTGAGCATAGAAATCCCGATCTTGCAACCACACCTTCGCATTCATACGGGCCTAATTCGCATGGAATAAACACTACATTTTCGGCCTACAATCAGGCATTGATTTGTTGCGGAGAAGGATATGGATATTCGGAAGACCGAGGTACAGGTCGAGGTAGAAGAAATCGCGTCTGCGCATTCTTTTATGCCGGTGCGCATACCGGAAAGTCTACGAGGCGAGCGACCCATCGACGCGATTCATCAACGCCTGCAATCGCACGTTCAGAAGCTTGGCGGTTACGATGCTCGCGCGCGCGCCTGCCCACCGACAAAGGCAAAGGTCTGGCAAGGCAAGATCGAGCGCGGCAGCCGTTTTAAATTAAGCGTGGACGACTTTGTCCAGCTTCTTAAGTTCTTCAACGATCCAGTGCTTTTGGCTCTCTTGGCTCATGGACATCGGCGATGCTTATACGACCTATCTGGTATTCCTGCTTCAGAGCACAGTCTGGCCGACTTGAAGTGGACTTTACCTCGATATGGTGCGCTTGGCTCCCTGCTGGCGTGCGATATTCGTGAGGCTTCACTAGATGGAAGAGACTGTGCCTCGATTAAGACGGAGCTTGCAAAGATCACGAAGGAGACTATAGTCGTGCTACGCCAGATAATATTACACTACGATGTCGTCCGATTTGTTAGTGACCGCTAGGGATGCGCTGATCAATTAGTATCCGCAGCAAAAATCGATACGCAAAATGATCGAGCGGCGAACCGGCTGTTCCGTTTTCCATTTGGGTTGACGCGATATTTCGCGTCCTTCTATAATCAGACGGACTACAGGATTCAGTGATTGTTAATTGCCTGCTCGTCAGTACCAAATTGACCAGTCCGAACAGCATAAAGAGCTGGGTAGTGTTCTTTTTAAAGTTGCGATAACACGCGGAATGGCGCCGCAGGATTAATTTTTGTCCCTTCCAATCTGCCGCTCAGGTAAAGGAAAGCAATGGAAGTTGCTATCGTTGCTCTAAATATTTTGGCCGCCGCGGGCGGATTCGCAGCTTCCGCTTTCTGTTTAAGGCTTCGAAAACGGCTTTCCCTTCCTTTGGATCAATGTTGCCGGCTGCCTGATCAACTGAGCAGTCCAAAGAAAAATATGACAAATAGTGAAATTGCAGCGCTTGCTAAGCGCATCCGCCTGGGCGGGGTCTGGTGGCACGACGATGACAACCGCATCAACCGCGTTCGTACGTTGCTGATGGATGGGACCACATCCACAGATACCCCAGAAGTGAAGAGACCCGTGGTACTGCTGATGGATGGCAGGACTATAGCCTTGGACTCCGCGAAGGTGTCGGAATTTGTGACGCTGCAGCCGGCCGTCCTGCCTGGCACTTAGTGTCAAGAAAAAGACTCAGCAGTACGGACACCGCGCTCGATGCGGCTGCGGTATTGAGAGGGGGAGCACGGTGCCGGCCGAGAAAGGAAAGCAATGATTCAGCTAGAGTGGGAACCAGACGATGATTCCAAGTATGGCTACCAAGTGGCCTCGGTCATATCGCTAGTGCGTGACGGTGTCCAGATGATAGTTCAATTTAAAGGCTGGAGCACCGACGCAAAACCTTATACCGGCGTCGTAAGACTCCCTCTCTCGATCACGAAGTCACCGGCTACGGGGACATGTACACACGGCAACAGCGACGCACCGTTCCGTTTAATCGGAGCGTTCTTGGACGCAGAATTTACGCGTTACGAGGGGAAATGGTCAGAGGCTCCTGACTACCAGGCGATGTTTTCTTTCGACACAACCGCTTAAAGTGAAATACTTCGGAAAAATTGCACATGCTGAACGAACTCCAACCCAACCTACGCGAGCTGCTCAACCTAGTGCGCAAGGTGGAAAACTTTGACGCTACGTTGGCGGCATCGTAGATGGCCGGCAAGCTGATCACTCCGGCGTCGGACGCCTACGAGCAGCGTTAACGCAACGAACAGCGCATCGTCTAGCTGCGCGACAAGTGGACCATCTAGGGCCGAGGAAAACGACGATGAGCAATAGGGACGACACAGCGGCTCGGCGAAAGAGCTGGCGGCATGCTTGATGCGACTGCATCGTGATATGGAAGATCAGGGCAAAAAGGGGACGGACTGGTCGCTCGCCCGAGAATCGAAGATCGAATCGGTTCGTAGCAGTCGCTGGCTGGAGACTTTGACCGCGCCGAACAGCTCCTCGGTAAGCATGGATTCTAAGGACAGAAAAAGGAACTATGGCAGAGCACAACAAATTGCAGATTGCTTCGCAGCTCTTACTGAGTGCGGCAAGGGATTTCAAGACGGCGACGACGGATACCGATTACGTGAAGTGCATCTTGCTCGCCGGTGCGGTCGTCAACGTCTGCTATCCCATCGTTGAAGAATTAGGTGGGAAGACCAGTCAACGAGAAACTGCGGAGTTGGCAACGAAACTGACCGAGTTGCGTACTGGAGCCGCCTTCGACGAAAAAGCGCGAGATGCCTTGATAAAGCGTTTCATCGGATCGGACGTGTTCGTCTATAACGCCCTCAAGCATGCCGGCGATCGAAGAAAGAACGTCGCAGCGACGGACGATATTCTATTTGAAGCAGATCTGAAACACGAGGCAAGGGAGCTAATCCTGATAGCTATAGACAAACTCAGGTTGCTGCCACATCCACCGGGCGCCATAGCCAATTTCGATCCTGAGCTGCTAACGTTGGTGAACTCGCCTTGGCCGTTGGGTAGGCGCTGAGCTGACATCATGGAAATGCATGAAGCGACAAGTGCCGTTTAAGAAGCCTACGATCAAGGCCACAAGCCGGGCATATGTACACCTGTTCGAATATTTTCCAAGCTCCACTGCTTGGCTCGCATTCCGCACGCGATATCGGGTCGAGCACTTTAGCTTTGGCGTGCAGCGGAATGGTGACTGCGCGGTGCGCGTTATTATCTTGGAACCGGACAGTTGGCGGTGCTGGGACTGGATATGCCAAATGAGGTGAAGTGTTACAACTATGCAGCGACGGCCCAGAGCTTCTGGAGGGAATCGTTCTTGAGCGATACGCAGCGGAGGAACCGTATTTTAAAAGTGGGATGTGTGGAGCCTTGGAAAGACCAAGTCTCCTCGCGCTAAAGGAAAATTACATGGTCGTCATAGGCGTCGTTTTCTTAATTCTGTCACTGATCATTGTCGTTATCGGGATAACGAATGACGCACGCCGTGCGAGACTGGTCCGCGAGGGTAAAGCTGCCTACTTTGTGCGCATTGCCGCTAGCGGTAAGGGCAAGGTGTACCACAGTTTTCGGTGCGGAACGAGCACAGTATGCCGAACGCTACCGCTAGCCGAGGCTCAGTTGAAAGGATACCGCGCTTGCGCCACCTGCGGCGGAAGCGGAACAATTAGGTTGCTGGACGGAAGCAGCTGCTGAACAGATTAACGAAAGCAACACGCATATGGTGCGAGAAATCAAGGAAAAAAATTAAGGAAATTAATAAGTAACCCGGATCTGGAGAGAAGTTTAGTATCCCTCGTTGCAAGTATAACATCTGCCATATTGGACACAATGGAGGAGAGGAAATCGAGAATAAAAAACGTCGTGTAGCAACGGTTTTCGCGAGCGTACTCGCCCTCACTGGATGCGGCAACGTGGGCCGGGTCAAGTCTGACATTCAGACACGAACTCGTCCTTAACCAATCAAATCCATGCGGCCGCCTAGTGCTGAGGTCAAGCAAAGCTCGCCTAAAGCTGAGGCCGTGTCCGGATTTCAGACCTGACTCCAGCTTACAATGCGTTGATGATGTGTATCGACAGCATCTTCCGACCGCATGCCAAATACTGGAAACTATCCCGCACGCTTGAGATGGACCGGTGGGCGCCGATCCTGCAAATCTGGCATGATTCGGCAGAGATGAGCTATGTGGCTCGCCAACCATGACCAGTCCAACTACCGCCGGATTCGCGCAGCAAGACCTCGAAGGCCGGAGCGTC
>Ga0308160_10001563_pt1 | contig 31517 bp, 34 predicted proteins | sample PhyFR1_FD_201036 | JGI IMG/M metagenome (GOLD analysis project Ga0308160, IMG submission 201036) | Phyllosphere microbial communities from UC Gill Tract Community Farm, Albany, California, United States - DLSLF.R1 | ecosystem: Host-associated > Plants > Phyllosphere > Unclassified | place: USA... | reverse complement strand
ACTTGACCCCGTTCCCGCTGGTGCAGATGCACCCGATCGCCAATGGGCGAAACGAGTGGGTGGCGCTGGGCCTGGACCTGCGTGCGCAATCCGGCAATGCCGACGCGCTGCCGCTGCTGTTCGGTTCCCCCGACTTGCTGGCGGCGATCGCGCCGCTCGACTGCGTGCTGCAGCTCGACGGCCCGGCCCAGTTGCCCCTGCCCCTGCTGAAACAACTGCCGCCGCAGCGCGTGGTGCTGGCCATCGCCGCCGCCGCCCTGCTTCATGACGCCGCGCCGCGCCAGCTGGCCGCCTTGCAGGATGAGGGCTACCGCATCCTGCTCGACGGCGCCTTGGCGCCGGGCGTGGCCCGTCCCGCCACCCTGCGCGCCGTGGCCCTCGACTGCGGCGCCGGCCTGCCGCCGCCCGGCCAGCTGCTGGCCCTGTTCGGCCCGCACCTGGCCTACGGCCTGCCGGACCAGCGCGCCATGCAGGCCTGCGAAAAGGCCGGCTTCGCCTGGTTCGCCGGCGCCTACCTGGAACGCTGCTGCCCGGCCGCTGGAAGCGACGCCAGTGAACTGCCGACGCGCCGGCGCCTGCTCGGCCTCCTGGCCCTGCTCGCGCGCGATGCCGATTCGCGCGAACTCGAAACCCTGTTGAAGCAGGACCCGGTGCTGTCCTGGCACCTGCTCAAGCTGGTCAACTCGGCGGCGTTCGCACTCAATACCCAGATCACCGGCTTTGCCCAGGCGATCGCGCTGCTCGGGCGGCGCCAGCTGCAGCGCTGGCTGCAGCTGCTGCTGTACGCGCGCACCGATGCCGAAGGGCCGCTCAATCCCCTGCTGCCGCAGGCGGCGCTGCGCGCGGCGCGGCTCGAGGTGCTGTGCAAGATGGATGGCGGCGACCGCGACGAGCAGGACCTCGCCTTCATGACCGGCGCCTTTTCCCTGCTCGACCACCTGCTTGACATGCAGATGGCCGACATTGTCGGCGACCTGTGCCTGCCGCCCCACGTGGAAGCGGCGCTGCTGCGGCGCGAGGGCGTGCTCGGCGCGCGCCTGCGCCTGATGGAAGGCGGCGCGGCCCACGTGCAGGCGCTGGCCGCCGCCGGCGTCGATGCCGGCTCCTGGTGGCGCAGCCAGCTGCACGCCTATCACTGGGCGATCCAGGTGGGCCGCAATGTCTGAGCTGCTGGCGCTGCGCAGCCACGATTTCGCTGCCGCCGGCGCCGCCCTGGGCGAAGCCGTCATGCGCCTGCGCGGCGCGGCGCTGCACGAGGAACTGGGCCGCATCGCACGCACCCTGCTGGCCAGCCCGCAGGGCAGCTTCACGGCCGCTGATCCGCTCGCGGCGCAGGCACCGGCGCCGCACGCAGGCGCGTCCAGCTCTCCACGCATTCTGCAGCAGGACATCCGCTTCGAGGGCCACCTCTTCGGCAGCGTCGAAGTCGCCGGGCGCCTCGACTACGATGCCGAGGACCGGCGCCAGCTGGCCAGCCTGGCGGCCCTCGCCGGCCCGCTGCTGCAGGTGCATTCGCTGGCCCAGCGCGCCACCCACGCCTATGCCCAGGTCGAGGCCCAGCTGGCGCACCAGTCGCAGATCCTCGACCAGATCCATGAGTCGGTGCTCACGCTCGACCAGATGGGCTACATCACCAGCTGGAACGGCGGCGCCGAGCGCCTGTTCGGCTACACGGCGCTGGAAGCGGTGGGCCGCAATATCCTGTTCCTGTACGCCGACGAAGATGCCAGCGACAGCCAGCCGGACCTGTTCGCCGAGCAGGGCGGGCGCATGATGGAAGTGCGGCGCCGGAAAAAATCGGGAGAAATCTTCTGGGCCAGCCTGTCGCTGTCGCCGCTGCGCGACATGGAAGACCGGCCGGCCGGCCTGATCGCCTACCTCACCGACATCACCGAGCGCAAGCTGGCCGAAGAGCGCCTGCACCACCTGGCCTACTACAACGAACTGACCAGCCTGCCGAACCGCACCCTGTTCACGCGCCTGGTCGACCAGGCCCTGATGGTGGCCCAGCGTAACGAGCTGTCGGGCTGCGTGCTGTTCATCGACCTGAACCGCTTCAAGCTGGTGAACGGCACCCTGGGCCGGCGCATCGGCGACGAACTGCTGCGCCAGGTGGCCGGCCGCTTCCGCTCCGCCCTGCGCGAGGAAGACGTGGTGGCCCACCTGTCGGGCGACGAATTCGCGGTCGGCCTGTTCGATGTGCGCCAGCACTTCGAGGCCACCACGGTGGCGCAGAAACTGCAGGCCGCGCTCGACGCGCCCTTCTTGATCGACGGCCACGACCTGCGCGTGGGCGCCAGCGTCGGCATCAGCGTCTACCCGCAGGACGGCAGCGAGGCCGATACCCTGCTCGGCAAGGCCGACATCGCGATGGCGCGCGCGAAAGAGGGGCATGCGAATCCGGACCACAGCGTGGCCTTCTACAGCTTCGACATGAACAAGGGCATGCACGAGCGCATGCGCATCGAGTCCGGCCTGCGCCACGCGCTCGGGCACGGCGAGCTGATGCTGGTCTACCAGCCGAAGTTCGAGATCGGCAGCGACCGCATCGTCGGCGCTGAAGCGCTGGTGCGCTGGGTGCACCCGGAGCGCGGCGTGGTGCCGCCGTCGGAATTCATTCCGCTGGCCGAGACCACCGGCCTGATCGTGCAGGTGGGCGAGTGGGTGCTGGAACAGGCCTGCGCCCAGGCGGCGCTGTGGCAGCGCAGCGGCATGCGGCCCTTCCGCCTGGCCGTGAACGTGTCGGCGCGCGAATTCACCGAGTCGCTGCCGACCCGCGTGGCCGACACGCTGGCGCGCTACGCGCTCGACCCCTGCTGGCTCGAACTCGAGATCACCGAAAGCACGCTGATGCACGACATCGACCGCGTGATCGGCATCATGGACCGCATCAACGCGCTCGGCGTGGCCTTGTCGCTGGACGATTTCGGCACCGGCTATTCGAGCCTGTCCTACCTGAAGCGCTTCCCGATCCACACGCTGAAGATCGACCGCTCGTTCACCACCGGCATCCCGAACGATGCCAGCGACTGCGCGATCGCCAGCACCATCATCAGCATCGGGCGCCAGCTCGGGCACCGGGTGATCGCGGAAGGGGTGGAGACGCTGGACCAGCTGGCCTTCCTGCGCGACAGCGGCTGCGACGAGGTGCAGGGCTACCTGTATGCGAAGCCGTTGCCGGCGGCGGGGTTCGAGCAGGGGCTGCGCGAGAACTGGCTGCTGGTGGGGTAGGGCAGATTGGCCGGCCTTCGCCGCATTACTGCCCGGGGCGCGATGATTTATGTATAATGCCGGTTCCCCAAAGGAAGCGTGGCCGAGTGGTTGAAGGCAGCAGTCTTGAAAACTGCCGACGGTGTGAGCCGTTCGTGAGTTCGAATCTCACCGCTTCCGCCAAGCATACTGAGCAATAGCCCCACAAGTTGGGGCTTTTTTTCGACCTGAATTTTGCTATTAACTTGCGGGCAAGTGCCTGATCAGCACATAAATGGACGTACTTAGCATCCGCATGATCATCTTCTATCCGTTAACGAGACGCCGCAATTAACGGTCTGCGCCGGCGCGCACTGCACACTTTTCAACGCGTTGCTTAATAACAACAAAAATCAAGTGTCGCGAGAAGGTGTGACCGGCAGTTTGTCCTGAATATGTAACAGCAATTTATTCCCTATTGGCAATAAGGTTATCATGCTGGATTATTCGAACGATTCAGGATGACGTGACAATCCGATTTCTTGCTCGCTCAAATCCTACCGGTACGCATTCACCGCGCCTGGCCACCCTTACCATGCTCGTGGTCAGCGCCGCCGTTGTCCTGACCATGCTCCTGCACCTGGCCCTGGTCAGCCACTTCGCGCACCAGCAGGCGCGCAAGGAAGCGCAGTTGCGTCTGCAGCAACTGTCCTGGCAGATGCGCGATTCGCTGAACCGGGTGATCGGCAATGCCGCCGCCAACGTCAAGCTGCTCTCCGAACTCCCGCAGATCCGCTCGGTGCACGATGTCGACGCCACCCGCAACGCCCTCGAATCGCTGCAGCGCTCCGTGCCCGAGTACGCCTGGATCGGCGTGACCGATGCCAACGGCCGCCTGATGGCGTCCACCGGCCGCTTGCTGGAAGGCGCGCAGGTCGATGCCCGGCCCTGGTTCCAGGCCGGACGCAATGGCTTGCACGCTTCCGACTACCATCCTGCCGTAATGCTCGGCAAGCTGTTACCGAAGTCACCCGATCCCTGGCGCTTCGTGGACGTGTCGGCGCCGCTGAAGAATGATAAAGGCGAGTTCGTCGGCGTGGTGGGCGTGCACATGAGCTGGCAATGGGTGCGCAAGCGCGCTGCCGATCTCCTGACGCCCGCCCTGCGCGAATACGGCGCCGAGGTGCTGGTGGTGCGCGACGACGGCATGGTCTTGCTGGGGCCGGAAAAGCTGATCGAAACCCGCATCGATACGCCCAGCTTGCGCCTGGCAGCGAAGGGTGAGACCGGTTCCATGAGCGAAACCGGGCCCGACGGCAAGGTGTATTTCACCGGCTACAGCCGCACCGGCGCCGACGGCGACCCGGCTTCCCTGCGCTGGTCGATACTGGTGCGCCACAGCGAGGATACGGCCCTGGCCGGGGCGCGCGTGCTGGAGCGGCGCATGATCTGGCTGAGCGTGCTGATGGCGGCCGTGCTGGCCGGCTCGGCGGTGCTGCTGGCGCGGCGCCTGACGCGGCCGATGGATGCGCTCAGCAACGCCATCGAACTGGCTGCCCACGAGACCGATGCCGGGCGCCCGGCGCCGGCGATTCCGGTGGTGGCCGGTTTCCACGAGGCACAGGTCCTGTCGCAGGCGATGCGCGAACTGGTGCGCAGCGAGGAAGCCCACCGCCAGGCGCTTGAAACCATGAACCTGCAGCTCGAATCGACGGTGGCGCTGCGCACCGCCGAGCTGCAGGCCCTGCTGCTGCGCGACGTGCTGACCGGCCTGCCGAACCGGCGCGCGCTGATGGAAACGCTGCCGGATGCGATGGAGCGCTCGGCGCGCAGCGGCAAGCCCTGCGCCTTGCTGTTCCTCGACATGGACGGCTTCAAGACCGTCAACGATACCCACGGACACGAAGAGGGCGACGAGCTGCTGCGCCAGTTCGGGTCGCGCATCGCCGAGGCGGTGCGGCGCACCGACACCGTGGCGCGCCTGGCGGGCGACGAATTCGTGGTCATCCTCGAGAACCTGGCCCATCTCGGCGACGCCGAGGACAAGGCGCAAAGCCTGCTGGCGTCGTTGCGCCAGCCGTATGCGCTGAAGAATGCCACCGTCAGCGTGGGCGCCAGCGTCGGCGTGGCCCTGCACTTGCCGGGCGACGCGGCAGACCTGGAAGCCTGGCTGGCGCGCGCCGACCAGGCCATGTACGTGGCCAAGCGCGGCGGCAAGAATGCGGTGGCGCTGGCGCCGCCGGCGCAGCGGACGGCAGCATAGTTGCTACCAAGAATCATCGTGGGAATGTACCTACAAAAAGACAAGCCATTCCGGTGAGCGGTATGTGAGCTTTTTGACAGATGAAGCCGCTTGGGAGGCGTAAGGTAGAGGCGTAGAGAGGAATACGCCGATGCTCAAGTCGCTTGTCACATTTGTCATGCTGGGAGGAAGTGCCGCCGCTGCCTGCGCACAGGATGCGGGCGCACGCGGGATCACGACCTATGGCGTGCTCGACGCCGGCCTGGTCGGCGAACGCGGCTGCACGAACGGCTGCGCAACGCGCGTCGGCAGCGGCGTGGCGTCGGCCTCGCGCATCGGCATCCAGGGCAGCGAGGCGGTCGGCGAGAATACCACCGCCATCTTCGGGTTCGAAACCGAACTGCGGCTCGACACCGGCCGCGCCGCGAATAACCACGAAACCGGCCGCACGCTCGACCATGAACAGGCCCGCAATCCGGACAGCAACTTCGCCCGCGAACGCCTGGAACACCAGGCCTGGGTCGGTCTGTCGGGCGAATTCGGCGCCATCACCATCGGCCGCCAGTACAACCTGGAATACCTGGCCCTGGCCGACGTCGCCGATCCCTTCAAGGGCGGCACCGCCGGCAGCGCGACCAACCTGATCGGCGGCCCGCGCCGCACCGACAATACCGTCCAGTACTACAAGACCCTGCCGAACGGCTTTTCGGCCGGCGCGTCCTGGGCCGCGCGCGACCTCGACACCTCGCCTGCCGGGCGCGCCTGGGGCATGACGGTGGGCCTGAGCAGCGGTCCATTGACCGTGCGCGCGGCGCACCGCAACCAGGGCGCGGTCAAGGCCCAGCTCAACTACAAGACCAGCAACGAGATGACGTCGAAGAATTCGCTGCTGGCGGCCAACCTGCGCCTCGGCTGGGGCACCGCGTATGCGGCCTACAGCATGAGCCGCGGCATCTCCAACTCGCCGCTCTTCAATCCCGACAATCCGTATGCCGCCGGCCTGGCGCGCACGCCGTCGAACAGCAGCCGCGACGTGCTGTTCGGAATGGCGGTGCCGGTCGACCGTTCCTTCACCCTGCTGGCGTCGTATATCCGCAAGGACGACCGCGACCTGGCCAACCAGGACGCCAACCAGGCTGCTTTCGGCGCCAGCTATGCGCTGTCGCGGCGTACCGATTTCTACGCCGCGTACTCGCACATCCGCAACCGCAACGGCGCCGGCTATACGGTCGGCAACGCCAGCGCGCCGGGCAGCGGCAACAAGGCCTTCAATATCGGCATGCGCCACGCTTTCTAGCAGCATCCACTGTCAGGCCCATGCCATGCGCTGCGACGCGCAGGCGGGAAACTCTGTAGCCTGACACCATCCACCCACTACCTATTTGGAGGCATTATGACTGGAGCCAGCACCCTCGATCCGGACAACTTCCCGGAAGCCCCGGACCGCAGCCTTGGCAAGGGCCACGGTACCGACGCCCTCGGGCCGAGCGATATTTCCGATACCGGCAGCGATGTCGTCGGTGGCCCCGGCTTTGCCGGCAACCTCGACGACGACCAGCTGATTCACCTGGACGAAGGCACGACTTCGGACCTCGAGCACAGCCACGCAGGCGACACGGCCGGCCCCGACGTCGGCGACGCCGATTTCTCGGGCGACACGGACATGGGCGGCACCGGCGAACGCGCCGCCGCCGGCCGCGACACGGTGGCCAGGGATGGCGCCGATATCGATACCGACCGTATCGAATCCATCCCCGACCTGCCGCTCACGGAAGACGATACCGACTTCCTAGCGAGCCAGCCGCCGCGAGATCCCGCGGGCCGCGAATAAGGCTCCGAACAGGGCGCCACCGGCCAGCAGGGCGGTGGTAACCGGTTTCGAACGCAGCGCCAGCGCCGTGTAGGCCGAGCTTTCGGCTACATGGCGCTCGGTCATGCCCTGGCGCTCGCGCAAGGCTTGGGTCGGATCGGGCGCATGCAGGGCGTCGGTGCGGCCGGGCTGCTTGTCGTATTTCGACTTCTGCTGCTTGAACATCGAGGCGTTCATGTACTTGTCGAGCAGGCGCGGCATGTGGGCACTTCCCGCGGACACCAGCTTCGAGGCGCCGCCAACGAAAATGTCGCGCTTCGGATGCTGGGCGCAGTACAGGATGGCCTTGGCCACGATCTCCGGGGCGTATACAGGCGCCGGCAGCACCGCTTCCTTTTCCATGTAGTTCTTCGCGTGCAGCGCGAACATGGTGTCGATCGCGGCCGGCCTGACCAGCGTTACCGAGATCGGCGCTTCTTCCTTTTCCAGTTCCATGCGCAAGGCGTCGGTGAAGCCCTTTACCGCGTGTTTCGAGGCCGAGTACATGCCCTGCAGCGGGGCGGCACGGTCCGAGACTTCGCTGCCGAGGTTGATGAGGGCGCCGCCGCCGTGCGCCTTCATGCGCTTGACTGCTTCCAGCGAGCCGTTGACCACGCCCCAGAAATTGGTCTGGAACACGCGGATGTGGTCTTCCAGCGCCACTTCTTCCAGGCGCCCGAAGGTACCGACGCCGGCGTTGTTGACCCAGGTATCGATGCGGCCGAAGCGCTCCATGGCGGTGGCCCCGATGCGTTCGACGTCATTCGCGTTGCCGACGTCGGCGGCGACGGTGGCCACCTGGCAGCCCTGGCGCCGCAGTTCGCTGGCCAGCTGGTCGAGGGCGTCGCCGTTGCGCGAGGCCAGCATCAGTTTCGCGCCCTGTTCGGCGGCCATGCGCGCGGTCGTGAGGCCGATGCCGCTGCTGGCGCCGGTAATCACGATCACCTGCTCATTGATCTTGCGAAGTTTTGCGGACATGAGGTGTTCCTTTCCTGTCGGTGGGTACGAAAAAAACGCAGGCTGCAGGATTGCGCGATTGCGCACAGACGGCAGCGCCGCGTTATCGAACTATCACAGTCGTGATCATGCCGTGTATTTCAAGGCATTTTTTGATGGGCTGGCGCGCCGTAGGCTTGCGGCATGCCGGCAGATGGCGGGACGGAAAGGAAGAGACAGTTGTGCGCGACAGCCATGCATTCGCTGTTAGCATCGAGACAAGGCTGTGCGCCGGGAGCAAGCCCCGCCGGCACGGATTGGCGCGCCGGTCGGGGCGGGAGGAAACGGGTGGGGTCCGTCTTAATGCGAAACCTGGTGCGCCTTCGAGAGAATCAGCAGCCAGCGGCCGAACAACAACATCTCGACATGGCCAGCTTCGATGCCGGTATCGCATTCGATGACCGGGTTGACCGGATAGAAGCGCTTGCGGAAGTCACGCGTGACGGTGAGTTCGCGGCGGCCGAAGCGCATCATGAAAGGAGCAGGAGCGTGTTCCAGGCCGAAGGAGTTATTCAGAGTGGTCATTGACGTTTCCCTATCGTTTTGTTGTGTTGGTCAAGTGAGTACAGAATAGCATAACCACTGTATAAATCTACAGGTACTGTACAAATAACCAGTGAATTTTTTTGACTGTGGTTTTTTTGCCATGCACCCCCATTTGATGTCGATGGACAAATCGTTGACTGCCCGGCTGCACCGTTTTGCGCGCGCACGCTTCTCGCCCGAAGAAGAATTCGGCCTGCACCTGACCGTCGGCGTGCTGGCGCTGCTGCTGGCCATGGCCGGCTTTGCGCGCATTGCCGGGGCGGTGGTGGCGGGGGCGCCCATCACCCAGCTCGACGTCGACCTGGCGAACTGGCTGCATGCCCACGCCCACGGCAACAACGCGTTGCGCTCGGCGCTGATGTTGCTGACCCAGCTGCACAGCACCCCCGGCGTGCTGGCGCTGACCGGCCTGGCCGCCTGGTGGTTATATCGCCGCGGCGCGCGCCACTGGATGCTCACCATCCTGGCGACGGTGCCGGGCGGTATGGTCCTGAACGTGCTCATGAAGCACACCTTCGAGCGTGCGCGGCCGCATTTCGAGGAACCCATCCTTACCCTGACGACCTACAGTTTCCCGAGCGGCCATACGGTGGCCGCAACCCTGCTGTACGGCTTCCTGGCCTGCTACCTGGTGCGCCATTCCCGTTCCTGGCAGGCGCGCGCCGGCTGGGTGCTGCTTGCCTGCGCCATGGTGCTGCTGGTGGCCGGTTCGCGCCTGTACCTGGGCGCCCATTACCTGAGCGACGTGCTGGCGGCTATGGCCGAGGGCTGCGCCTGGCTATCGGTGTGCGTGACCGGCGTCGCCACGCTGCGCCGGCGCCAGGCCGCGCAGGCCGCCCGTGCCGCCGGTGCCGCCAATGCTGCTGGTCCACGGCGCGCTTCCATCAACCCGAGCGAAAAAAACTGAGCGAGAAACCCTGATGCGTACACTTGTCCACTTGTCCGACCTGCATTTTGGCCGCGTCGACCCGGCCCTGCTGGAACCGCTGCGCAAGCTGGTCCACGAGCTCGCCCCCGACGTGGTGGTGGTCTCCGGCGACCTGACCCAGCGCGCCCGCAGCGAAGAGTTCGAGGAGGCCAAGGCTTTCCTCGATACCCTGCCGGGCCCGCAGATCGTCGTGCCAGGGAACCACGACATTTCCCTGTACAACGTGTTCCGGCGTTTCGCCAAGCCGCTCGACCGCTACAAACGCTACATCACCGACGATTTGTGCCCGGTGTTCCTCGACGACGAGATCGCCGTGGTCGGCGTGAATACGGCGCGCTCGCTGACCATCAAGGACGGCCGCGTCAACAAGGAGCAGGTCACGCGCATCCACGAGCGCCTGGGCGGGCTGCCGCCGCACATCACGCGCATCGTGGTCACCCACCATCCCTTCGACCTGCCGGAAAGCTTCGAGGAACGCGACCTGGTGAACCGCGCGCCGATGGCGATGGAAGTCTTCGCCCAGTGCGGCGTCGACGTGCTGCTGGCCGGCCACATGCACGTCAGCCACGCGGCCAGCACCGCCACGCGCTACCAGATCGATGCCTACGCGGCGCTGGTGGTGCAGGCCGGCACCGCCACCTCGACCCGCGGGCGCGGCGAGACCAATTCCTTCAACGTGCTGCGGGTGGAGCCGGAGCGGGTCGAGGTCGACCGCTATGGCTGGGATGTGGTGAACGGCGGCTACCGCGTGGTGCTTACCGAGAAGTTCGTGCGCGGCGGGAACGTGTGGGCGCCGGCCAGCGAAGGCATGCTGGCGGCCGGCATCTAGCTGCTACACTCGCGGGTTTTCACACACGCGTTTTCCTCCAGCATGAAGCACAGTTCAAACAGCGGCCTGGTCTATTCCACCGAAAGCGGCCGCATGTGCCCCGTTTGCCGCCAGCCGCTGGCCGGCTGCCGGTGCAAGGCCAACGCCGCGATCCTGGGCGACGGCGTGGTGCGCGTGTCGCGCCAGAAAAAGGGCGGCAAGACCGTTACCGTGGTCAAGGGCCTGGCCCTGGATGCAGCCGCGCTCGCCGGGCTGGGCAAGGCCTTGCGCACGGCCTGCGGCGCCGGCGGCACCGTCAAGGACGGAGTGATCGAAGTGCAGGGCGACCATTGCGACGCAGTGATGGCGTCGCTCACCGAGCAGGGCCATCGCCCCAAGCGCGCCGGCGGCTGAACCCCGGCGCTCGCTGCTGTTCAGATCCAGTATTCGGTCAGGCGCGAGGCCCATTCCTTGATGCGGTCCGACCATGGGCGGTCGCGCCATTGTTCGAGCGTGACTTCCTTCGAGGAGCGCAGGTCTTCGTTGAAGGCCGCTTCCATGTCGCGCCCGAAGGCAGGGTCGATCACGACCACGTTCAGCTCGTAGTTATGAATGAAGCTGCGGCGGTCGATATTTGCCGAGCCGATGGTCGACCAGGCGCCGTCCACCACCACCGTTTTTGCGTGCAGCACCGCCACCTGCAGCTGGAAGATCTTGACGCCGCCTGCCAGCAATTGTTCGTAGAACGCTCGGCCGGCCTGCATCACCAGGCCATGGTCGGACACGCCCGGCAGCACCAGTTTCACGTCCACGCCGCGCTTGGCCGCGGCGATCAGGGCGTCGACGATCTGCTGGTCCGGCACGAAATAGGCCGAGGTCACGTGGACCGATTTCTTGGCTTCGTTAATCGCCACCATCAGCGACTTGTAGATTTCCGAATGGCTGCCCGGCTCGGTGGCCAGCACGCGCAGGAACTTGTCGCCGGCCGGCGCCAGGCGCGGGAAGTACTCGGCCGGCAGCAGTTCGCCGGCTTCCTGGCGCACCCAGTTGTTCACGAAGGCATATTGCAGCGTGGCGACAGCCGGGCCGTCGATGCGGATATGGGTGTCGCGCCAGCCGACCTTGTCCTTGTCCACCTTGTCGCTTTTGCGGCCCGAGCGGAACAGCGAGCTGTTGGCATAGTCGGCGCTGATGTTGATGCCGCCGGTAAAACCCACGCTGCCGTCGACCACCAGGATCTTGCGGTGGTCGCGGTTGTTGATCGACCAGTTGCCCTTGGCCTTGGCCGGGTTGATCGGGTTAAAGGCCAGCATGTTGACGCCGGCGGCACGCATGTTGTCGAAAAAGGCTTGCGGCGTGCCGATGGTGCCGACGCTGTCGTACATCACGTTCACCACCACGCCCTGGCGCCGCTTTTCCATCAGCAGTTCGGCGAACTGCAGGCCGATCGGGTCCTGGTCGAAGATATAGGTTTCCAGGTTGATCGACGTTTTCGCCGCACGCACCGCCTCGATCATGGCGCGCAGGGTGGCCGGGCCGTCGAACAGCAATTGCACGTTGTTGCCGGCGATTAGCGGCACGCCGGTGGCCTGCTCCTCGAGCACGGCCAGCGACTTCAGGTCGGGCGTGGCGTTCGCCCAGCGCCGCGTCAGCAGCTTCGACGACTGCGCCTGGCTCAGCGTGCCCTTGGCCGTGGCCACCGTCGGCACCGCCTTGGCCGGCGTTTCCGGCAGGTGCTCGGCGTTCGGCAGGGTCTTGCAGGAGGCGACCACGCCCAGGAAGGCGAGCGCGGCAATCCACATCGTCGTGCGGTGCTTGTTCATTTGTTGTGTCCTCGATGAGGTTCGGGCGCGGCGTCGACCACGTCGATGTCGCGTGGGCCGAACAGGAAGTCGAGCGGCGCGTTCAGGAAGCGCCAGCCGAGTGCGCGCATCAGGAGGATGCTGCGCGTGAAGCGGATATTCCGTGCGCGCAGCGCCACCCACAGTGCCAGGTTGAAGCTCACCAGCAAATTCACGGCGCCGATCAGGGCCACGCCGGCAGTCGCATTCGCGATCATCTGCCAGCTCATCTGGTAATCGAGCGCGACCAGGGCGGTGGCGAAATTCGCGGTCGAGAAGGTGACGTGGCGGATGTCGAGCGGCAGCCCGAGCAGGAAGCCGACGGTGCCGGTGGTGCCGAGCAAGATGCCGAAGAAGAAATTACCCATCAGGCCACCCAGGTTGTCCTCGACATACTCGGACAGGCGGGCGCGGCGCTCCTTGCCGAGCAGCCAGCCGAGCCAGCGCAACTGGCGCACGCGCTGGCCCATGCGTGTGTACAGGGCCTTGTTGTCGTAGTAGCCGGAAATCAAACCGGCCACGAACAGCCAGACGCCGGCAATCGCGGCATAGAACAGGGCCGGCGTATGGAAGGGATCGATGTCGTGCAGCAGGTGGTGCGCCTTTTCAACATTGACCAAGTGGTGCCCCATCATCTGCTGGAAGGCGATCGCGATCACCAGCGCCGTCGGGAAAGCGACCACCACGTTGCCGAGCACCGAAACGATCTGGGTGCGGAACACTTTGTTCACCAGCTCGGCCATGCTGTCGAAATCGATGCCGCGTCCGTCGCGGCTGTGCAGGCCGGCGGCGATGCGCTGGGCCGTCATCGCCGGCTGCTTGGTGGCGATCGTCCAGTGCAGCATGTGCACCAGCATGAAGCCGAGCGAATAATTCATGCTGAACAGGAAGGATTCGACCAGGGGCGCGGCGCGCAGATAGCCGAGCAAAATCTTGAACATCGCCATGAAGCCGACGATGAAGCCGGCCCCGGCCGAAGCGCCGAACATGCGGCGCAGGCCGGCGCGGCTTTCGGCGATGTAGTGCTCGCCGGTGCGGCTGGCGTTTTCGGTGACATTCCGGGCCAGCAGGTGGATGTTCTCGCGGAACAGGCCGCCTACCTGGTACTTGGTGTTGTGCGCCTCGATCAGTTCCTGGGCCAGGGCCAGGGCGGCGGCGCGCCGTTCGCTCACCGGCGGCGGTGTCGGCTGCGCGACTGTGGCCGGCAGCATGGTGCCGCTGTAGCCCGGGCTGTCGGGCGCTTCGAGCGCGATCGGGGCGGTCACGGTCGGCGGCTCGGCGGCCACGCTGGTGTCGACCAAAAACAGCAGCTTGCGCAGCCGCGCAATGCTCTGGGTAATCGCCACCAGCACATAGGTGAGCGCCACGCTGGTGCCGACCGACAGCGAATTGCGGCGGATCTTGGCCACCACCTCGTCGCACTGGTCCAGCATCACCAGCAGATGGCGCGGATCGTCGGGGCGCTCCATCACGCCGTCGAGATGGCGCGCATAGGCATCCAGGTAGCCGTTGACCTCGATGTTCTGCATCAGGAAGGGCGAATCGAAATCCTCGATCTGGCTGTAGCTGTGCACCAGCAGCGGTTCCAGGCCCAGTGCGCAGATGCGGCAGGACAGGGTGCGGATCGCATCCAGGATGCCGGTCAGCGTGATGTAGCGGGCGCGGTCGGCTTTCGCGTCCTGGGGCGGCGGCGCACAGGCGACCACGTCGAACAGGGCCAGCCAGTCGGCGTCGGGCACGGCGCGGATCCATTCGTGGTCGTCCTCGGCGTACAGCACGCCGGCCAGGGCGTCGGACAGGTAGATGTCGTCTAGCGCGGGCGGCAGCACGCGGTAGGCGATGCGGCGCTTGAGTTCGGTGAAGAAACCGTCGTTCGAGAGGATGCCGACGTCGCTGTACAGGCTGGTATGGCGGCGTTTCTCGAGCAGGGTGACGAGGTAGCTGCGCAGGGCCCAGGCCTGTTGCGGGTTGCCCTTCAAGAGCTGCGTCAGCGTACGCACATTGGCGCGCGCCTGTCCGCCGTCGCGCCGCCGCGGACGCAGGCTGCAGACCAGTTCGACCAGCAGGTCGATGCGGTCGCTGTGCGGGTCGATGCGTTCGAGAATGGCGAGCATAAGTAATCCGGTTTTCGTCAAAGAGAGTGTACGCGCTGAGGCCGCCCGCGATTGGTACGGCAACGTACACACAGAGGATGATGGCGAGAAAGAGTGCAGTCGGCTACGGGGTAGCCGGGCGGGCACTATAACCGATGATGGCGACCGGTGCCGAAGGGCAGGCGATTCAGGTAAACGCGAGCAGCAGGGTGGTGAACAGGAAAGCGCCGGCCCAGCAGGCGCCGCCCAGCACGACGGCCAGGCCGAGCGCGCCGTTCCAGTCGCGCCGCGCATAGCGGTGGCCATACTGCCGGCGCACCGCGATCCACTGCGGCCAGGCCGCGCCAAGCAGCCACAACAGCAGCCAGGCCAGGGCCAGCCAGGCCATCAGCGGCGAATCGCCGTTCAGGCGGCGGTTGATGGCGCCGGCCAGCAGCTGCAGGGCCAGCATGGCCAGGCTGGCGGCCAGCCAGAGGCGGGCGCGCTGCGCCGCCTGCGGCTGCCCGAGGGCGCGCCAGTTGTGCATCAGCAGCCAGGAGCCGAAGGCCGGCGTGAACACCAGGCTCCAGGCGGCCACGACCGAAGGGCGCCACAGGGCTGCGGCTGGTGCGGCATCGGAAGGAAGGGCGGGGCGGGTGTCGCGCATGATAGCGATAGGAAATGTTGCCTTAGTGAAGTAACACTATCGCGTGCGTGGCCCGGGACAGGCTTGCGCAGCATCGAAGCGGCCATGAATAAACCGCCCGGCTGTGACACCGGGCGGTTTTCGCTAGTATTTAGAGCCAAGCTTCGATCAGACGTCGACTAAAAGCGGTAGCCGGCGGTAAGGCGGAAGTAACGACCCATGCCGTTGTGCAGTTGTGGGTTGAAGCCTTCGCTTGGGCATAACTCGTCTGGACGTTTATATAAAAGGCGCTGTCACCGTTAGCTATGGATGAGGGTTGAACTGCTGAGCTTATTCGCGGTCCAATCCGTATTGCCCTCGATACGGATCGGCCATGAAAGCACCTCGCTTCACCAAGTGGTTTGCCGCCTTGCCCGCACTCAACCAGCCCCAGAGGCTGCAGGTCCTCGACGCCTTCCGCCCGGCGGCCGGACTGCACCAGGTGCTCGCGCTGATCGAGCAATGCCGGTCGGTCGGCCGCCGCTGTCCCCATTGCCAGTGCGAACGCTGGCACAGGCATGGCCAGGCCAATGACCTGCAGCGCTACCGCTGCCGCGCGTGCCGGCGCACCTTCAACGATCTGACCGGCACCCCATTGGCACGCCTGCGGCTAAAAGGAAAATGGCTCGATTATCTCGAGGCGCTGCGTGCGTCGCGCCCAGTGCGCGCGGCGGCGGATGAGGTCGAGGTGCACCGCAATACCGCTTTCCGCTGGCGCCATCGCTTCCTCGACCGGGTGAAGGAAGAGCGACCGGTGGCTTTGCACGGCATCGTCGAAGCCGACGAGATGTTCATCCTGGAATCCCAGAAAGGTTCGCGCAAGCTCGACCGGCCAGCACGCAAGCGGGGCGGTGCGGCCAGGAGACGCGGCATTTCCCGCGAGCTCGACTGCATTCTCGTGGCGCGCGACCGCAGCAGGCAGACCGTCGATGCCATTACCGGCCGCGGCGCCATCAGCAAAGTTCAGTTGGAGCGCCACTTGCAGCCCTTCCTGGACCGGGACGTCTTGCTCGTGACGGACGCAAACGCAGCCTATCGTGCCTTTGCCCGCGCACACGGCATTGCGCACCAGACTGTCAATGTCAGCGCCGGCGAGCGTCACCGCCCGGGGCCATATGGCGCCATCCACGTACAGAACGTGAATGCCTATCACGCGCGCCTGCGCGAATGGTTATTGCCATTCCACGGCGTCGCGTCGCGCTACCTGCCGAACTACCTGGGCTGGCGCCGGATGCTCGATAGCAGGACAGTCACTTCTGCCGAACAATTGTTTGGCTTAGCAATCGGGCCCATCCATAGCAAACGGTGACAGCGCCATACAAAAAGGCCCTGAGCATAAGCAAGGCTTACGCTCAGGGCCTTTATTTACCTAAGCTGATCGGTAAGGGGCTGAGGAAGTCAGCCCTGCGCCATCAACCCTGTCCCGGTTCGGCGACGAAGATCTCGACGCGGCGGTTGCGGGCACGGCCGGAGGCGTCGCCGTTGTTGGCGATCGGTTCGCGGTCGGCGCGGCCTTCGATGGTGATGCGGCTCGGGTTCACGCCGCGGCCAGCCAGGTAGTCGCGCGTGCGCGAAGCGCGGTCGACCGACAGCGGCTGGTTGATCGACACGCTGCCGGTATTGTCGGTGTGGCCGATGATGACGACATTCGTGTTCGGATTTTCCTGCAGTGTGCTGGCGAAGCGTTGCAGGATGGGCTGGAAGTTCGACTTGATGTCGGAGCGGCCCGTGTCGAAGGAAATGTCGCTCGGGATTTCCAGCTTCAGGCGGTTATCCGAGGTCTGCGACACCTGCACGCCGGTGCCTTGCGTGGCCTGTTCCATGGCCTGCTTCTGCTGCTCCATGCGCTTCGACCAGATGTTGCCGATGACGGCGCCGGCAGCGCCGCCGAGGACGGCGCCCTTGGTGGCGCGGCTGCCGCCGCCGCCGCCGGTGGTGCCGCCGATGATGGCGCCGAGGGCCGCACCGGCGCCGGCGCCGGTGGCGGTGCCGCGCTGGGTGGCGCTCATGTCGGCGCAGCCGCTGACGCCGAGTGCGAGGATGGTCGCGGCAATGGCGGATTTAGTCAGGTTGGTAGTCATAATCGCTCTCCTTGAATAAAAAAATCCGTTTCGTAGGCGCACCCCTGCGGGCACGTCCGCGAAACGGATTGGTCAAACAAACTTCCGTTGGCGCATGCGATTGCTCGCGCAATCGCGGGCGGCAAGCCGACGCAGGGCGTCACTCACGCGCTGGCGCCTATATGCCTCGTCCGCTGATCAGGCGCACCAGGATCATGATCACGGCAACGACCAGCAGGATATGGATGAAGCCGCCGATGGTGTACGAAGTAACCAGGCCGAGCAGCCAGAGGACAACCAGGACAATCGCAATAGTGTAGAGCATGATGAGTCTCCTCAGACATTAACGCCGTGAGTGGCGCGGTGAGTCCAGTATGCGGCGGGCTGCTCAGCACCACCGTTCGATGGCCCACATTATGCGCGAGATTTTTGTTCTTTTTGCATCCCGCCGCCTGGCAAGCCCGCGCTGTGCAATCCGGGAATCCAGCCCATGAAGCCGAGCAGGCCGACCACGCCGATCAGGCAGGTCAGCAAGCCGCCTGCCACCAGCAGCATCACGTCGTGCGGCGCCACTGCATGACTCTCGGGCAGTGGCGGACCTGCGGAAACCAGGCCGAAGCCCGTTATCACCAATCCCCAAACGATGATGCCGATCCACGCGAGGCTATTCATGGTAATCCCCTTTTCGATGGTTGGTGTGCAGGACTTGGTGAAGCAAGTGCCTGGCGCCGGCTGGTATGAATTTTCAGCGCAGAAACATTCTCGTGCCAGCTCAGCAGTAATTCCGTGCGTTGGCGCACATTGCACTGGAGAAAAAATCAAGGCCGGGCATCCTGGGGGATGACCGGCCTCGAAAAGGGGAAGCTTGAGCTGGATCAGGCGGCGCGCAGGCGTCCTTTGACGATGCGCACACGGTCGCCGCTGCGCCATTGCGGCTGGCTGCTCTGGTGGAAGGTGCGCAGGGTGCCGTCGTCCAGGCGCACCCGGATTTCATAGCTGGTGGTGGCCTTCATGTTGCCTTCGACCTGGTTGCCGACCACGGCGCCGCCGATGGCGCCGGCAACGGTGGCCAGCTGGCGGCCATGGCCGCCGCCGACCTGGTTGCCGAGCAGGCCGCCGACCACCGCGCCGCCGGCCGCCCCCAGGCCGCTGCCCTGGGCGCGCTGCTTGATGGCACGCACCGATTCGATGTTGCCGCAGTTGCCGCACCACTTGGGCGCCTCGGCAGCGGCCACCTGGACCGGCTCCTTCTCGACCTTTGGATGCGAGACCGGCGCGGGAGCGGGAGTAGAAGTAGAAGCGGGAGCGGGGGCGGGCGCATAGCCCTGGGCCAGCTGCTGGGCGGGATAGCCAAGAGCGGCCGGCGCCGGAGCGACGGCGCCCTGGACGGCGAGCGGATCGGCGCCGGCGGCCGGCAGGACCGGCGCATCCTTGCTTACCGGCAGCGTGGCGGCCAGTGCGGCGCGGTCGGCTTCGCTCAGTTGACGGCCCGAATTGCCGCCGATCGAAGACGGTATCCAGCCCATGATGGCGGCGGTGCCGACCAGGCAGAACAGGACGACGGCAAGCGCCGCGATCAGGAGGAGCGGATGGTGCTGGGCGCGCGCCGGGGGAGTGGGAATATTGTTCATGGCTTGTCCTCGACAAATTGCAGGTCCGCATGTACGGCCCGCGCCGGCCAGGCAGCGCGCCCGGTCGACGCTGCTGATTGTCCTCAGGAACAACAAGGTATTCCGTGCGTCACCGAACATACTTCCTGCTATGGGAGGCTTTACTCTGATCGAAATTGTTTGCAAATGTATCCGCTGCCCGTGCCCCAGCCTTTGACCGAAGGCGGGATGCGTGCGGCCCACTACGAGGGTCCGATGAATTTTGCCGCTTCCCACGACGTCGCCGAGCACAACGCCAATTTGCTGCTGGCCGCGCTCCCGCCGCAGGAGTTGGCCCAGGTATTGCCCATGCTCGACCAGGTAAAGGTCGAGGCGGGCGAAGTATTGTCCGAGGCCGGCGAGCCTTTCCACCACATCTACTTTCCCCACGATTGCCTGATCTCGCTGCTCGGCGTGGCCGGTGGGCGCCTGACGCTCGAGGTTGGCCTGGTCGGGCGCGAGGGTATGCTGGGCGCCACCGTCGCCCTTGGCCACCAGACGGCGCAGGTGCGTGCGGTGGTGCAGCGCCCGGGCAGCGCCAGCCGCATGACGAGCAGCGATTTCCGCACTGAGTTCGCGCGCAATCCGGCGCTGCAGCGCGTGCTCTACCGGTATACCGACAACCTGCTGGCGCAGGCGATCCAGATCGCCGTCTGCAGCCGCTTCCACGTGCTGGAAGCACGCCTGGCGCGCTCGCTGCTGATCACGCGCGACCGCCTGCAATCCGACAAATTCCATCTCACGCACGAGTTCCTGGCCCATGCCCTCGGCGTGCGCCGGGTCGGCGTGACCAAGGCGGCCAGCGCGCTGCAGCAGCAGGGCTTGATCATCTACAGCCGCGGCAACATCGAGATCCTCGATCCGGTCGGGCTGGCCGCGGCGGCCTGCACCTGCTACGAGATCGTCAAGGATGCCGCGGCCGGGGCAGTGTCGAGCGCCTTCGTTTGATACCGTTCGGCGGCCCGGCGGGCCGCCATCCGCCCCGTCCGCATATAGGCCGACAACGACTCCACGAACAACAACGACTCCACGAACAACAACGACTCCACGAACAACAACGACTCCACAAAAAACAACGACTCCACAAACGACAACGCCCCGCAAGCGGGGCGTTGTCGCATCGGCTGAAAACGATTTAGTTCGTTTTGCCGGTCTGGTTGCCGATCACGCCGCCGACGGCTGCGCCGCCCACGGTGCCGACGGCCGAGCCACCGGTCAGGACGCCGCCGACCACTGCACCGGCGCCGGCGCCGATGGCGGTGTTCTTGTCTTGCTGCGACATGCCGGCGCAGCCGGTCAGGCCCAGGGCCAGGGTTGCGATGGTTGCGCTCACTGCCAGTTGTTTGATGGTTTTCATGATGATCTCCTTGGGTGGGTTGCTATCTACTTCAGGCGCAGGTCGTTGTGTACCGACTTGACGCCCTTCACGGTGCGCGCAACCGACGCTGCGGTTGCCACATTCTCTGCCGAGCTGACGAAACCGCTCAGCCTGACGATGCCTTGGCGGGTGGCGACATCGATGTCCGCTGCGCGCAGCTCCGGCGCCTTGCCGATCGCTGCCTGGACGCCGGTCGTGATCGTCGCATCGTCCACGGCCCGAGCTTCGGTTCTACCCGGCACGTTGCCGGATGAAGCACAGCCGCCGGCCATGCCTCCGAAGCCCAGGGCCGCGAGCAAGGCCACGGCCGGTTTCCAGTATGTCATGCAGTTTCCTCGAATGCCGCTGTTCACTTCGGCGATGGGTCCAGAATAGGCCGGCACACAAATGCAGTCTGTTCGACAACACACACTATGGCTGGCCCTGCTTTCGGTTTTACACTTTTTACATTATTTCTTCGTCTTGCCGGGCGGTGGCGCGGTCGGCTTGGCGTTCGCCAGGGCCACCAGCCTGGCGCAGTCGCTGTCCTGGCCGGGACCGGTATTGATCAGCGGGAGCAGGGCCGCCACCGGCGCCGCGATGGTCGCCAGGGCCGCGGCGCCACCCGCCTTCAGGGCCAGCGTCTTCTTGTCGACCGACACGTCGGGATCGCTGAAGGTGCCGCGCACGTACAGCGGGGCGCGCAGCGTGAACAGGCGCAGGGCCTTGGTCTCGGGTTTCACGGTCAGGTCCATGCCTTCGTTGGCCAGGTTGACGTTGCCGCTGACATTGATGATCGCCTCCTTGGTGTCGACCACGAACACCTGCGACTGCATCACGCCCTTCTTGACGTCGAAGTCGGCCGCCAGGCAATTCAGTTCCACCGGCTTGTCGCCGAACAGCTTGGTCAGCACCATGTTGCCGACGTTCAGGCCGGCCATCTCGAGCAGCATCTTGCTGATCGTGCCCTGGTTGACCAACGCCTTGACCTCGCCGTTCGAGGTGCCGAGCAGGGCCGCGACCGAGGTGCCGGTGGCCGACAATTGCGCGTCGCCGTTCACCTGGCCCACCGTTGCCTGCATCTGCTCGATGGTAGGGAACAGTTGCTTGATCTGGATGTGGCGTGCCGATACCTTGGCCGTGGCCGCGATGGTGTTGCCGGCCTTGCCGCTGCCATCTAAACGGATGGTCGAGCGCAGGGTGCCGCCGGCCACGCCGAAGTCGAGCGGCGCCAGGGTGATGACGCCGTCCTTCATGATCAGGTGGGCCGAGAGCTTGCTGATCGGCAGGGTCTTCTCGCGGACAATCTTGTCCGCTGCATACTTCACGTCGGCGTCCATGGCTTTCCAGCGCTCGGTGCGGAACTCTTCGACCGGCAACACCTTGCCGCCCGGCTGCACCGCTTCCACGCCGCGCGCCTTTTTGCTCGCGTTCGAGTCGGCGCCGACCAGCGGACCCAGATCCTCGAACACCAGCTTGTTCGACGCCACGTTGCCCGACAGCTTGCCGCGCGGCTTGCCGCCCTCGTAGACCAGCTTGCCGTGGATGTCGCTGCTGCCGACCTTGCCCTTGAAGTCCTCGTAGGTCCAGCGCCCGTATTCGCGATCGAGCTCGCCGCGCAGGCGGCCCGAGGTCGAGAAGGCCGGGGTTTCCGGCAGCGTGATGCCGGTGAAGTTGTACAGGCGCGCCATGCTGCGGCCAGCCAGCGTCAGTTGCAAATCGACCGCCTTCAGCTTGGCCGGCGACGTGACCGTGCCTTCGACCGCGATGCGGCTGGGGCCGCTGCGCATGTCGGCCTGGACCGGGTAGGGCACGTTCTGGTCCTTCAGCGACAGCACCTGTCCCACCTTGCCGCCGCCCGTGACCGGAGCGCCGTTGTAGCTGCCGCCGACCTCGAAGGCAACGCCGTACTTCGGATCGTTGGCCAGGGTGCGCACGTGGGCCGTGACGTTCGCCTTGGTAACGGCGTCGACGAAGCTCACCACGCCGTCGGTCAGGACCACGCGCTCGAGGTCGAGCTTCCACTTCGATTCCTTTTCCTCTTTCTTGTACGCCCAGTTGTAATGGCTGGCGTCGGTGCGCACCAGGTCCACGCGCGGCGCGTCGAAGCGCAGCACCGGGATGCCGATGGTGTGGTGCAGCAGGCCGAGCGGGTTCAGCGAGAACGAGAACTGCTTCACCGCCGCCATGTCGGCCTGCTTCATGTGGGAAGGATTGCCGACGCGGACGTCGTTGGCGATCAGGTGCGGCCACGGGATCCAGTCGCGCAGGTTGCGGTCGCCCGGCGCCATCTTGCGCGCAGGGATTTCCCATTCGACGTTCAGATTGCCGCGAATCGCGAACGGGCGTTCGATGGCCTCGCTGACCTTGGCGTTCAGCCAGGGGCGGGCCTTGTTCCAGTCAAAGGTCAGGATGAAAATGACGGCGATGACCGGTATTGCAATCAGGATGCCGATTGCGCTGAGGATGATTTTCTTGCGGCGGCCATTGTGGGGCTTGACGGCGCCGTGCTGTGGTGTAGTGGTGTCGGTCATGACGATCCTTCGCTGGGTGTCAGTGTTGAAGCCAGCTTAGCGCAAAGACAAGGGTCATCAATGTGCGGTGTCGCACGCTGAAAATGGATGAGCAGCGCGATGTGTGGTCAGTGTGCGCTAGCGAACCGAACTCGCCCGATAACAAGCTTATAACGTTAACAACTTCCTCACATAAACAGGAGTACAGAATGATGAAGCATTCCCCGATCAAAGGTGTGATCACTGGCGCCGCCGTCGCCGCCATGCTGGTCCTGACCGGCTGCGCCAGCCAGAAGGCGCCGGCTACGGCCGACGTCGCGGTGTCGCGCAATGCCGTCCAGAACGCAGTGCAGGCCGGTGCGGCCGAGCTGGCCCCGGCCGAAATCACGGCGGCGCGCGCCAAGATGATGCGCGCCAACGAAGCCCTGGCCGCACGCGACTACAAGCTGGCGCGCGAGCTGGCGATGCAGGCCCAGGCCGATGCGCAGCTGGCCCAGAGCAAGGCGAATTCGGCCAAGGCCACCGCCGCCTCGGACGCGCTGAACGAAGACCTGCGCGTGCTGCGCCAGGAAGTCGAGCGCGCAAATTCGCAGTAAGCGTAGTCAGTAACAGGGACGGCGCCCGCCATGCGCGCGCCGTCCGCCATGCAGTACGGCTGCGCATCCGCGCAGCACACCATGACAGCGCCGCACCGCGCATGCCGGCGCACCGCGATCCCATGCGCCATGCGGCGCCAACGACAAGGAGGGCATAACATGAAAAACCGTTTCCTGAAACCGGCCGTCTTCGCCAGCGCCATCCTGCTGGCAGCCTGCAGCAGCACGCCGACCACCACGCCGACCCTGGACCAGGCGCGCGCCGATTTCGTTTCCGCCAACAATAATCCGCAGGTCTCGACCTACGCGCCGATGGAATTCCGCGACGCCAGCGCCGCGCTCGACCGCGCCAACGCCGCCGCCGCCAAGAAGGAAAGCCTGGAAGACATCGACCGCCTGGCCTACGTGGCCAAGCAGAAGATCGCTACTGCCCAGGAGGTGGCACGCGCCAAGTCCGCCGAAGCGAATATCGCCAACGCCTCGGTAGAACGCAACGCCGTACGCCTGGAAGCCCGCACCGCCGAAGCCGAACGCGCCAAGCGCGAGGCCGAAGCCGCCCAGGCCGCCGCCGTGGCCGCCCAGCAGCAGGCCAACGCCGCCGCCGAGCAGAACCGCGCCCTGGCCGACCGCGCCGCCAAGCTCGAAGCGATGCTGGTCGAGCTGCACGCCAAGCAGACCGAGCGCGGCATGGTCGTCACCATCGGCGACGTGCTGTTCGCGACCGGCCAGGCAAACCTCACGCCGAACGGAACCTCGACCCTGCGCAAGCTCGCCGAGGTAATGCAGCAGAACCCGGAGCGTACCGTGCTGGTCGAAGGGTTTACCGACAGCACCGGCAGCTCGAGCTTCAACCAGGACCTGTCGCAGCGCCGCGCCAACGCGGTCGCCACGGCACTGGGTGAAATGGGCGTCGAGCGCCAGCGCATCGCCACCAAGGCCTATGGCGAAGCCTTCCCGGTCGCCGGCAACGACACGGCCGGCAACCGCCAGCTGAACCGCCGCGTCGAGATCGTGCTGTCGAACGGCAATGCGCCGATTCCGCAGCGTACTGCCGGACGCTGAGCAGGCAAACGTCTTATCTGAAGTAAAGGAACCATCATGGAACAGTCCGGCAAGCCCCTGGCGCACGGCTTCGACATCGAAGCCATCCGCCGCGCCGCCGCCAACATCGATGAAGGCGCCGTCACCGACGGCTATGCGGCCGACCGCGAAGCCGTCATCGCCATGCTGAACGACGCCCTCGCCACCGAGCTGCTGTGCGTGCTGCGCTACAAGCGTCACTACTACACGGTGAGTGGGCCGAACAACGGCGCACTGAAGGCCGAGTTCCTGGAACACGCCCAGCAGGAGCAGGACCACGCCGACCGCATCGCCGAGCGCATCGTGCAGTTGAACGGGTCGCCGAACTTCAACCCGGCCACGCTGACCGCGCGGTCGCATGCCGAGTACGACGATTCCGACGATACGCAGGCCATGGTGCGCGCCGACCTGATCGCCGAGCGCGTGGCCATCGAGTCCTACCGCCAGATGATCGTGGCGATCGGCGACAAGGACCCGACCACGCGCCAGATGCTCACGGAAATCCTCGCCGTCGAGGAAGAGCATGCCGACGACATGCGCGACTTCCTCGTGCCGTAACACGTTTTATCCAACCCCAACACCAACAACAGGAGTACATCATGCAAGACACCACCGCCCGCTCGATCGACAATGGCCTGAAAGACGCAAACGCCGACATGAAAGTCCTGGTCAAGGATGCCCAGTCGCTGCTGAGCGCAGCCGCTTCGCTGACCGGCGACAAGGCGGACGAGCTGCGTTCGCGCGGCATGGAACTGCTGGACCGCGCCATGGGCAAGGCCAGCCAGTACCAGGGTCAAGCTGTCGTCAAGAGCAAGGAACTGGCGCACACGGCCGATGTCTACGTTAAAGACAACCCATGGCGCACCGTCGTTGCCGCCGCCAGCGTCGGCCTGCTGGTCGGTATTGTTCTGGGTCGTAAGTAAATTTCGCCCGAGGACGCCATGGAAAAGACCGACACCGTTGTACATGGTCCCGGACTCATGGGCGGCATCTCCGGCCTGGCGAAGAACCTGTTCGGCCTCATCGTGTCCCGCGTCGAATTAGCGGCACTCGAGTTGTCGGAAGTGCGCAACCACGCGATCGAACTGCTGGCGATCTTCGCCGGCGCCGTTCTCGCCGTGTGGTTCGCACTGGCCTACGGCACCGCGACAATCGTGGCGCTGGCCTGGGACGCCATGGGCTGGAAGATCCTGCTGGTGCTGTTCCTCGTCTTCCTGGTCATCACGGTCGTGCTGGTGATGCGGGGCATGGCGATGCTCAAGCAGGGCAAGCTCGCCTTCCCGGAAACGATGAACGAACTGCGCAACGACCGCGACGCATTGCTGTAAGCGTCTACCAGGGGAGGAACATGGACAAGCATCATCATAATGACGAACCGACCGGCCTGGCCGGACACAAGCACAGCCGCGATCCGGCCACCCGCAAGGCCGAGCTGCTGCGCGAAGGCGAGTTCTACCGTGCCGGCGTGGCCTACGCACGCGCACAAGTGAAACACGGCGCGCGGCCCGAAGTCATGTTACATTCTGCATTCGACCACGCGACATGGGCGCTGCGGGCCAGGGCTGATGCTCTGCTGAAACCCACGGGCACCAGCATCTCCGTCCTGATGCCGTATGGCCTGGCTGCCTTCAACTTCGTGCGCCAGCGGCGCATGGGCAAGCAGGCACTGGCTGGTGCGGTCCTGCTGGGCGTAGCGGGCTGGTTCATGCAGAAGCGCCGGGCAGCACGCGAAGTCGCCTGAGCACGGCCGCGTTGCTTGCGGCTTGCCAGGGGCGCAGTCCGTCGGCGCCCCTGTGGCCCGATCTTCGCGGCGTCGACGAAAGAATATGGTGGGGCTTGAGCGGCGTCGCAATCCTTGATTGGGCGCCGTCTTTTTTTGCCGATGGCCTGTGAGCGGCCTCAGCGCCCTACCGATGTATTGCCGGCGCTGCCGGAACCCGTGCTGGCCGCGCCAGCCTGTACCGGCGCTTCGGCGCGCACCGCCTTCATCTCGCTTTCCCACGTTGCCTGGGCAGTCTTCAGACAGGCTGCGCGTTCCGCCGCCGGCCCGGCCTTGCAGGCATTCTTCGCCTCATCCAGTGCGGCGCCGATTTCCTTCGTGCGCGTGCGCAGGCGTTCCTGGCGCGTCGTGTCTTCCTTGTGCCAGCGTACCGGATCGCCCTGCGCGATTTCGCGCGCCTGCTTGCTGGCCGCGGCTGGCGGCACGTTGGCGTCGGTGCTGGCCTGGGCCAGGGCGAGGGGAGCGGCAGCGGCGAGCAAGGCGCCGAGCACGGCGTGTCCAGCGATCGTTCGAACGTTCATGATGACCTCCACAAAGAAGACGGGCCGGCGCAGGCCGGCCCGTGGGCGCTTCGAGAAATGAGGGGGGCAGGGCGGCGGGAGCGGCCCCGAGCCTGGTGTCAGTAGCGGTAGACGCGGCCGTCGACCAGGCGCACGCGGTTGCCCACGCGCAGGTCATAGGCGCTGTCCTGTACCACGGTGCGGTATTCGCCGTTGTCCATACGCACGTTCACCTGGTACATCTCCTGGCCATTGCCGGCATTCCGGTTGCGCTCGACATTGTTGCCGATGGCAGCGCCGGCCACGCCGCCGGCCACCGTGGCCGCCGTACGGCCGCTGCCGCTGCCGACCTGGTTGCCCGCCAGGGCGCCGATCAGCGCGCCGGCGACAGCGCCGCCGCCGCTGGTGCGGTTCTCGGCCTGGGTCACCTGGATCGATTCGATGGTGCCGTAGCCCATCGATGCGGTGTTGTTGTAGCCGCTGTTGTAGCCATTGTTACCGTACGAAGGGCCGTTGCTGGCGCAACCGGCGAGGATGGCGCTGGCTGCGACAACCGCAGCGACAAGGGTGCGGGTAGCTTTCATATTGTTCTCCTGGCAAATGATGTATGGCCAGAATAGACAGCCGCGCGCGAGGGGTCTGTGCGATGACGCACGCATTGTTGCCGAGTTACTAATGCTGAGCAGTATCGCGCTGTTGTGTTCGACAGCGTACAGAAGACGGTGTGCGATCGGCGTAAAACGTCATTACTGTGTTGATAAACAGAGCATAAACGAGTCACCAGGGAACATCGAGAGTACGGAGCAGGAGTACCAAACACATGACGACAAGAATGAAAACTACGCATGCACTGTTGATCGTCGGCGCCGCCATGTTGTGGGTCGGCCATGCACGGGCCCAGGCCGTCACGACGCCGGCCATGCCGGCCGCGACGGCCGCAGCCACGGGTGCACCGGTGCCCGACGCCAAGACCGCGTATGAGCGGGCGCGCGACACGGCGGCCGCCACCTACAAGGCGGCGCGGACGCGCTGCGACAGCCTGAGCGGCAACCCGCACGATGTGTGCGAGGCCGAAGCCAAGGCGGAGCGCGTGCGCACCGAGGAAGAAGCCGGCGCCGCCTACAAGAACACCCTGAAGGCCTATACCCAGGCCCGCATGCGCATCGCCGACGCCAACCATGCGCGCGACAAGGCGCGCTGCGGGGCGCTGGCGGGCAACGACCGCGACGTGTGCATCAAGCAGGCCAAGGCGACCCTGGTCGCCGCCCAGGCCGATGCCACGGCGGACCGCAAGATGATCGAAGCACGCAGCAATGCGCGCGAAGACAAACTGACGGCTGAATACCGGGTCGCACTGCAGAAGTGCGATGCGTTTGCCGGCGCGGCGAAGGACCAATGTGTCCAGGCCGCAAAAACCGCGTACGGCAAGTGACGTACCGGCCCCGCTCGCAGTGAGCAAGCAGTAAACATACGACGCAGTGAATATTTTTTTGACCAACGAAAGAAAGGGATACATCATGAAAATCACCCAACGCCTTGCCACCGCTGTCTTCACCGGCGCGCTCGCCTTCACCATGGTCGGTTGCGCTTCCGGCCCGCAAAAGGAAAGCGCCGGCGAATACGTCGACGACAGCGTCATCACCGCCAAGGTGAAGGCTGCCTTCGCCGCCGACTCGAACGTGAAGGCAACCGAGATCAACGTCGAAACCTTCAAGGGCGACGTCCAGCTGTCGGGCTTCGTGTCCGATGCCGGCGATGCACAGAAAGCCGTCGCGATCGCCCGCGGCGTCAAGGGTGTGACTTCGGTCAAGAACGATATCCGCGTGAAGTAATCCACGCAGCCGGGGCGGCGCGGTCCGGCGACTAACATTCGGCAAACACATGCAACTCGCCAGACCGGGCTCGGCAGAAGCCGAGCCAAACCATACCGCCGCCCCCGAGGGAAGTCCGGCATTTGCGGCAGCCGCCGCGAAGCCGGACTTGCCCGAGCCTTCTTTATCCGGCGATCCACACCATCCCGACGACCTGGCCCTGCATGCGGGCGGCCTGCGTCTTCCCGTCCATGTGAACGCCAGAGGGCTGTCGCTGGGCATCCTGGCCACCGTCGCCTTTGTCTTCGCGCTGCAATGGGCGCAAAAATTCTTCGTGCCGCTACTGCTCGGCATCTTCATCGCCTACACCCTGAGTCCGGTCGTACGCTGGCTCGAGCGCCTGCGCATTCCGCGCCTGATCGGCGCCACCATCGTCACCGCCGTGCTGCTGGGCGGCATGGGCGCGACCATGTACCGGCTGCAGGACGAATTCTTCAACATCCTCGACGAACTGCCGACGCTGACCCACAAGGTGACCAAGCTGGTCTCCAGCGCCACCGGCGGCGAGGGCTCGACCATCCAGCGCGTGCAAAAGGCCGCCGCCGAGATCGAGCAGGCCACCGCGAATGTCGGCGCCAATCCGCGCCTGATCCAGCGCCGCCCCACGCTGGCGGCCCAGCATTCCTCGAGCTTCCGCATCACCGACTGGCTGCTGGCCGGCTCGGTCGGCCTGGCGTCGTTCGTTACCCAGTCGACCATGGTCGTGTTCCTGGTGTTCTTCCTGCTGCTGGCCGGCGACACCTTCAAGCGCAAGCTGGTCAAGCTGACCGGGCCCTCGCTTACCCGCAAAAAGGTGACGGTGCACATCCTGGACGACATCAACACCTCGATCCAGAACTACATGTTCATGCTGCTGGTCACGAACATCCTGCTGGCCCTGCTGATGTGGGTGGCGCTGCGCGCCATCGGCCTGGAAAACGCCGGCGCCTGGGCCATCTTCGCCGGCGTGGCCCACATCATGCCGTACTTCGGCCCTTTGCTGATCACCTCGGCCACCGGCCTGGTCGCCTTCATGCAGTTCGAGTCGCTGCGCATGGTGATCCTGGTGGCCGGCGCCTCGATGGGCATCGCCACCCTGGTCGGCATGGTCGTCACCACCTGGATGACCGGCAAGATCGCCAAGATGAATCCGGCCGCCGTGTTCGTCAGCCTGCTGTTCTGGGGCTGGCTGTGGGGCATGTGGGGCCTGCTGCTCGGCGTGCCGGTCGTCGTGGTGCTGAAGGTCGTCGCCGAGCGCGTCGAAGGCATGGAAGCGCTGGCGGAGCTGCTCGGCGAGTAGGGTGGGTTCTCGAACCCACCGGTGATGCGCCGGGTAGGGTGGGCCGGGCCAATGGCCCACGAAACTGCAACAGCCACGACGTATCCCGGCTGCTGTAGTTTCGCAGGTTTGTAGAGTGGGCACTCGTGCCCACGCGGTCGTGCCCTCGCATTCCCCACCGCTTCGCGAAGCAGCACGATTACCTGCCGTTCTACCGCGTGGGCACAAGTGCCCACCCTACCTGCTGTTCTACGGTGTGGGCACAAGTGCCTTTCGTGGCCCGGCCCACCCTACCTGCTTATTACCGATCGTTCGCGCAGCCTGAAAAAAACAGCCGCGACGTAGCGCGGCTGTTGCATACGAAGGCCAGGCTTCAGCTCATGCGCTTGATGTTCTTGGCCCCGGTCTCTTCCTTCGGCTTGTGCCGCAGGCTGCCCAGTTGCAGCGCATACTGGCGCGCGAACTCGGCGCCGAGGAAGAAGATCTGCGCCGAGTAATACACCCACAGCAGCAGGGCGATCAGCGAGCCGGCCGCGCCGAAGCTGCTGGCGGCGCCGCTGTTGCCGATGTACAGGCCGATGCCGAATTTCCCGAGGGTGAACAGGGCGGCGGTGCCGAGCGCGCCGATGGTCACGTCGTGCCAGGACAGGTGGATGCGCGGCAGCAGCTTGTAGATGGTGCCGAAAAGGACGGCGATGACAAGGAAGCTGATGCAGGACGAAATCCAGCCGATGATGATCGACGCTTCCTTGTACATGCCGCCGAAATAGTTTTCGACCACGGCCATCGCCGCGCTCACGACCAGCGACACCATCAGCAGGAAGCCCAGCACCAGGATCAGGCCGAACGACAGCAGGCGCGTGCGCACCGTGTCCCACCAGCTGGCGTCTTTCGGCGGCGGCACGTCCCAGATCTCGTCCAGGCTGTCCTTCAGCTCGGCGAAGACGGAGGTGGCGCCGACCAGCAGCAGCACGGTGGCGATGATGGTGGCCATCAGGCCGCTGTCCTTGTTCTGTGCGCCGGCCAGGATGGCCTGGATGGTGTCGGCGCCTTGCGCCCCGACCAGGCCGCGCAATTCATTGAATAACTGCCCGCGCGCCGCTTCGGCGCCGTAGAAGAAGCCGGCGATCGCGATCACCAGCACCAGGATCGGCGCCAGCGAGAACAGGGTGTAGTAAGCCAGTGCGGCGCCCTTGCTGGCGGCGCGGTGGTCCAGCCATTCGCTGACGGCGCACTTCATCACGTGGATGATCTGGCGTGAATATGGGAACCAATTTTTAACGGCCATACCGGATCTCCAGAAAAAGAAAAAGAGGAAAAAGAAAAGGGGCCCTAGGCCCCTTTGGCCGGACGTCCTGGGACGCCCGGAGATCAAGGGGCAATGTCGATTTCATTGCCCCTGCCGGTAGACCGGAATTATTGCACGCGTTTTTCGATGGTGATCTGCTCGACTTCGACGCGACGGTTTGGTTCCAGGCACTTGATCAGGTCTGCACGTTTCTTGTCGTTGCACTCGACGACAGGATTCGCTTCGCCTTTGCCGACGGCGTTCAGGCGGCCACCGTCGATACCCTTGCTGACCAGGTAGTCACGCACGGCGTTGGCGCGGCGCTCCGACAGTTTCTGGTTGTAGCTGTCCGAACCCAGGCGGTCGGTGTAGCCGGTGATGTCGACGTTGGTGATGCTGGTGTCGGCTT
>Ga0308160_10001562_pt1 | contig 31529 bp, 22 predicted proteins | sample PhyFR1_FD_201036 | JGI IMG/M metagenome (GOLD analysis project Ga0308160, IMG submission 201036) | Phyllosphere microbial communities from UC Gill Tract Community Farm, Albany, California, United States - DLSLF.R1 | ecosystem: Host-associated > Plants > Phyllosphere > Unclassified | place: USA... | reverse complement strand
AAGAGGGCCAGGTCGGCGTGGTGACCACCTTCGGCCGCCTGTCGCACACCACCGGCGCCGGTTTCAACTGGCGCTGGCCGGCCCCGATCCAGGCCCACGAAACCGTCAACGTCTCGCAGGTGCGCACGGCCGAAATCGGCTACCGCGACAACGTGCGCAACAAGCAGCCGGCCGAAGCGCTGATGCTGACCGACGACGAAAACATCATCGACATCCAGTTTGCGGTGCAGTACACCCTGAAGGACCCGGTCGCCTGGGTCTTCAACAACCGCGACCAGGACACCAGCGTGCACCAGATCGCCGAAACCGCCGTGCGTGAAGTGGTGGGCAAGAGCAAGATGGACTTCGTGCTGTACGAGGGCCGCGAAAAGGTGGCTGTCGATGTGCACACCATGATGCAGGCCATCGTCGACCGCTACAAGCTGGGCGTGTTGATCACCAACGTGACCATGCAGAACGTGCAGCCGCCGGAGCAGGTGCAGAGCGCCTTCGACGATGCCGTGAAAGCCGGCCAGGACCGGGCACGCGCCGGCAACGAAGGCCAGGCCTATGCCAACGACGTGATCCCGCGTGCCCGCGGCGCCGCCAACCGCCTGCTGGAAGATGCTTCGGCCTACCGCTCGATGGTCATCGAAAACGCCACCGGTAACGCCTCGCGCTTCAACCAGGTGGTGGCCGAGTATGCGAAAGCCCCGGGCGTGACCCGCGACCGCATGTACCTCGACACCATGCAATCGATCTTCAGCAACACCACCAAGGTGATGGTCGACGCCAAGTCGGGTTCCAACCTGCTCTACCTGCCGCTGGACAAGCTGGTGGCCCAGGTGGCAGCGAACGACGCCGCCGTCGGCCGCGCGCACTCGGGTCCGGTGCAGGTGCCAAGCCAGCAGGAAACGTCTTCGGCCTCGCAGGAAGCCATCCAAAACACCGAAGCGGTGCGCCAGCGCGACGCGCGCAGCCGCGATACTTCACGTGACAGGGAGAGCCGTTAATGAGCCGCCTCGTAACCATTTTCGTGGCGGGCTTCATTGCCCTGATGCTGCTGTCCTCGACCGTGTTCGTGGTCGACCAGCGCCGCTTCGCGATCGTCTTTGCCCTGGGTGAAGTGCGCGAAGTGATCGCCGAGCCGGGCCTGCACTTCAAGCTGCCGCCGCCGTTCCAGAACGTGATCTATCTCGACAAGCGCATCCTGACCCTGGATACGCCGGATGCCGACCGCTTCATCACGTCCGAGAAGAAGAACATCCTGGTCGACGCTTTCGTGAAATGGCGCATCGTCGAGCCGCGCCTGTACTACGTCAGCTTCAACGGCGACGAGCGCGCCGCCCGCAACCGCATGTCGCAGATCGTCAAGGCGGCCCTGAACGACGAGATCACCAAGCGCACCGTGCGCGACGTGATTTCCGGCGAGCGCGGCCGCGTGATGGATGCGGTGCGCGACAAGGTCGTGGCCGAGGCCAAGCAGATCGGCGTCGGCATCGTCGACGTGCGCCTGAAGCGCGTGGACTACATCGACCAGATCAACAACTCGGTCTACGACCGCATGCGCGCCGAGCGGGTGCGCGTGGCGAACGAGCTGCGTTCGACCGGTTCGGCCGAGAGCGAAAAGATCCGCGCAGATGCCGACCGCCAGCGCACCGTGATCCTGGCCGAAGCCTTCCGCGAAGCCGAGAAGATCAAGGGCGAGGGCGACGCGAAAGCCTCGGCCATTTATTCCGAAGCGTTTGGCAAGAACCCCGAGTTTTACAAGTTCTACCGCTCGCTCGAAGCTTACCGCGCCAGCTTCAAGGCGCAGGGCGATGTGATGGTGATCGACTCGAATTCGGAGTACTTCAAGTACTTCAGGAATCCGGGCAGCAAATAAGCCAGTCAGCATGTGCAGAAAACGCCGCGTACCCCGCGGCGTTTTTTTTATTCTTGGCCGCCGCACAGAGGCGGCGGATCCCGTACGGTGGGGGTTAAGAGGCCGGGGGCCTCTTAACCGAAGTGCCCACGCGGAACGACGCGCCAACGTGACGCTATTGCACCGGCCTCCAATTGAGCCAAGGTAGCGGCTTCAAATGCGTCAACGCGACGCATGCATTCGCGTGGGCACGGGGTGCCCACCGTACGGTCGGCGTTCCCATCCGGTCCATCGGCCAACGGATCACCACCCCGACAAGCTCTTCGAGCAACATCAACCGCCAGCCCCGCCGCATTTTCGGGTAAAATTGCCGATTCGGCGCCGACTTCGCACGTTCGATCGCGCCATATTGCCTCATTCTTAACAATCCACTAGCTGTTGCCCATGCCGAACTGGCTTCTGCCCGAGAATATCGCCGACGTCTTGCCGTCCGAAGCGCGCAAGATCGAAGATCTGCGCCGCACGATGCTCGACACCTTCCGCCTGTACGGCTACGAGCTGGTGATGCCGCCGATGCTCGAATACGTCGAGTCGCTGCTGGCCGGCGCCGGCCAGGACACCGACCTGCGCACCTTCAAGCTGATCGACCAGCTGTCCGGCCGCCTGCTCGGCCTGCGCGCCGACATGACGACCCAGGTTGCCCGCATCGACGCGCACCTGCTGAACCGCGCCTCCGTTACCCGCCTGTGCTACGCCGGCAGCGTGCTGCATACCCGTCCGTCGGGCCTGCACGCCACGCGCGAGCCGATCCAGATCGGCGCCGAGATCTACGGCCACGCCGGCCTCGAAGCCGACGCCGAGATCCAGGAACTGGCGCTGGCATCGGTTGCGCTGGCCGGCTTCACCGAAGTGCGCCTCGACATGGCCCACGTCGGCGTGCTGCGCGCGCTCCTGAACGAAGACGCGGCAGCGAAAAACGACGAAGCCGCCATCACCGCGCTGCTGCGCGCGAAGGACGTGCCCGGCCTGGCCGAGCTGACCCGCGCCTACGCCCCCGCTACCCGCGACGCACTGCTCGCGCTGCCGAATTTGTACGGCGACGTCGAGGTGCTGGCGCGCGCGAAAGAAGTGCTGCCGGCGCTTCCCGGCATCACCCGCGCCCTGGCCGAACTGGCGGCGCTGGCCGCCGGCGCCATCGGCCGCGCGCAAGTTGCGATCGACCTGGCCGACCTGCGCGGCTACCAATACGAAAGCGGCGCCATGTTCGCACTCTACGTGCCGGGCCTGCCGAATGCCGTCGCACGCGGCGGCCGCTACGACCACGTGGGCGAGGCCTTCGGGCGCGCCCGCCCGGCCACCGGCTTCTCGCTGGATTTGCGCGAACTCGCGCGCCTGCTGCCGACGGCCGAGCGCAAGCATTCGATCCGCGCCCCCTGGGGCAACGCGCCGGAGCTGCGCGAAAAAATCGCTGACCTGCGCAAGGCAGGCGAAGTCGTGATCCAGTCCATGCCGGGTCACGATAATGTTCAGGACGAGTTCGAGTGCGACCGCGTGCTCGTCCTCGAAGATGGAAATTGGATTCTCAAAAACTTAGGTTAAGTGATGTCAAATACTACCGTGGCAAAGAACGTCGTCGTCATCGGCACCCAGTGGGGCGATGAAGGCAAGGGCAAGATCGTCGACTGGCTGACCGACCATGCGGCCGGCGTCGTTCGTTTCCAGGGCGGCCATAACGCCGGCCATACCCTGGTCATCAAGGGCCAGAAAACCGCCTTGCAACTGATCCCCTCGGGCATCATGCGCGAAGGCGTTGCCTGCTACATCGGCAACGGCGTCGTCGTCTCGGTGCCGGACGTGATGCGCGAAATCGACAAGCTCGAAGCCGCCGGCATCGAAGTCGCCTCGCGCCTGAAAATCTCGGAAGCCTGCCCGGTCATCCTGCCTTACCACGTCGCCATCGACAAGGCACGCGAAGCCAAGCGCGGCGAGAACAAGATCGGCACCACCGGCAAGGGCATCGGCCCGGCCTACGAAGATAAAGTGGCGCGCCGCGCGATCCGCATCGCCGACATGCTCAACGAAGAGCGCTTCGCCGAAAAGCTGAAGGAAAACCTCGAATACCACAACTTCGTGCTGGTGAACTACCTCGGCGGCGAAGCGATCGACTTCCAGAAGACCTTTGACGACGCGATGGCCCTGGTGCCACGCCTGCGTCCGATGGTCGGCGACGTGTCGTCGCAACTGTACGCAGCCCATAAAGCCGGCGGCCACCTGCTGTTCGAAGGCGCGCAAGGTTCGCTGCTCGACGTCGACCACGGCACCTATCCGTTCGTCACCTCGTCGAACTGCGTGGCCGGCAACGCCGCAGCCGGCGCCGGCGTCGGTCCTGGCATGCTGCACTACATCATGGGCATCACCAAGGCCTACACCACCCGCGTCGGTTCGGGCCCGTTCCCGTCGGAACTGACCACCGCCCAAGGCGTGGGCGAGCACCTGTCGCGCGTGGGCCACGAGTTCGGCACCGTGACTGGCCGTGCGCGCCGCTGCGGCTGGTTCGACGCCGCGCTGCTGCGCCGCTCGGTCCAGATCAACGGCGTGTCGGGCATGTGCCTGACCAAGCTCGACGTGCTGGACGGCATCGAGTCGCTGAAGCTGTGCACCGGCTACAAGATCAACGGCCGTGAGGTCGACATCTTCCCGGTCGGCGCCGAAGAAGCCGCCCTGTGCGAGCCCGTCTACGAAGAAATGCCGGGCTGGACCGAAACCACGGTCGGCGCCAAGTCGATGGAAGACCTGCCGGCGGCTGCCCGCGCCTACATCAAGCGCATCGAAGAGCTGGTCGGCATCCCGGTCGACATGGTCTCGACCGGTCCTGACCGCGAAGAAACCATCGTCCTGCGCCACCCGTTTGCCGCGTAACGCCATCCAAGAATAATAGGAAGCTAGAAATGAATACTCCTGCATCGACCGACAAGGACCTGTGGGTCTCCTGGGACGAGTACAACCGCCTGGTCGAGCGCCTGGCGCTGAAAGTGTATGAATCGAACTGGAAGTTCGACATGGTGCTGTGCCTGGCGCGCGGCGGCGTGCGTCCGGGCGACGTGATCTCGCGCATCTTCGACGTGCCGCTGGCGATCCTGTCGACCAGCTCCTACCGCGAAGAAGCCGGCACCAAGCAGGGCAACCTGGACATCGCCAAGTACATGACGATGACCAAGGGCCCGCTGGCCGGCCGCATCCTGCTGGTCGACGACCTGGCCGACTCGGGCGTGACCCTGCAAAAAGTGCGCGAGCACCTGCAAGGCAACTACCCGGACGTCACCGAAGTGCGCTCGGCCGTCATCTGGGTCAAGGGTACCTCGGCCTTCAAGCCGGACTACCACATGGACGACCTGCCGCATAACCCGTGGATCCACCAGCCGTTCGAAGACTACGACGGCCTGCGTCCGCACCAGTTGTCGGCATGGATGAAGAAGTTCGAAAAGTAATCGGTAACAAAGAACCGGAATGCCCTGGTGCCAGCCCACCAGGACACGCCGTTTCATGGGAGCCAGGGTGTCGCAGGATGCCCTGGCTTTTTTCTTGGCTTCATTCATTACCGCACGTTATCAAGCTAACACCCTCGGTGCAGATCGGTTAAGATTGTTACGAAAGCCTCGATCGCGTCGTCCAGAACGTCACAAACAATAAGAACCATGACCCAGAGCTTCTTCCAGACCTTCATCCTCCTCATCCTCGTCACTGACCCGTTCGGCAACGTTCCCTTGTTCGCCACCGCCCTGAAGGACACGCCGCTGCACCGTCGCCCGCGTATCGTGGTGCGCGAATGCGCGATCGCCTTCCTGCTGCTGCTGGTCTTCATGTTCTTCGGCCAGCACTTCCTTGCGGCGTTGCACCTGAGCCCGGTGGCCCTGCGCATCGGCGGCGCCGTGATTCTCCTGATCATTGCGATCCGCATGATCTTCCCGCACCCGGACGGCGTGCTCGGCAAGAGCGAGCATGGCGAACCCTTCATCGTGCCGCTGGCGATTCCCGCCCTGGCCGGCCCCTCGGCGCTGGCCACCGTGCTGCTGTTCAGCGCCGACACGATCTCGGAAACCATGGTCCACGTGGCGGCCCTGGCGGCGGTCGGCGTGGTCTGGCTGGCGGTGTTCCTGAGCGCCGAGCGCCTGCAGCAAAAGCTGGGGCCGCAGGTGATGACGGCCTTCGAGCGCCTGATGGGCCTGATCCTGACCGCGATGTCGGTCGAGATGCTGCTCGGCGGCATACGCGAATTCGTCCAGACCCTATGAGCGACCCGCGCACCCCGACGACTTCCGCCGCCGAGGCCGGCATGCCGATGTTCCTCAGCGGCGGCGGCGAAGCCGGGGCGCTGATGCGGGCCCACGACTGGTCGCGCTCGCCGCTCGGTCATCCGTCCGGCTGGCCGCAGGCGCTGCGCACCGTGGTCGCGCTGATGCTGGACTCGAAGTTCCCGATGTTCGTGGCCTGGGGCGAACAGCTCTGTTTCCTGTACAACGACGCCTACATCGAGATCCTCGGCGACAAGCATCCAAGCTCGCTCGGCGCGCCGTTCAGGCAGATCTGGGCCGAGATCTGGGGCGATATCGGCCCCATCGTCGAGCGCGCACTGCAGGGCGAAGGTACCTGGTGGGAAAAGCTGCCGCTCCTCATGAACCGCCACGGCTACGACGAAGAGACCTGGTTCACCTTCTCGTATTCGGCCGTGCGCGACGACAGCGGCGCGGTGGGCGGCGTGTATTGCGCCTGCGTCGAAGCGACCGAGCAGGTGCTGGGCGAACGCTACCGCAAGGAAGAAAACGAGCGCCTGATGACGCTGTTCGAACAGGCGCCCGGCATCATCGCCGTGCTGCGCGGTCCTCAACATGTGTTTGAGATAACAAACAAAAGTTACATCGAATTGGTCGGGCACCGTGACATCGTCGGCAAGACGGCGCGCGACGCCTTGCCGGAAGTCGAAGGGCAGGGCTTCTTCGAGCTGCTCGACCAGGTGTACACAAGCGGCGAGCCGTTTGTCGGCCACAGCGTGCCGCTGAAGGTGGCGCGCGCGCCGGATGCGCCGCTGGAACAGCTGTACATCGACTTCGTCTACCAGCCGATCCGCGATCCGTACGGCACCGTGGTCGGCATTTTCGTCGAGGGCAGCGACGTCACCCCGCGCAAGCACATCGAGGACGAACTGCGCGCCGCGAATCGCCAGAAGGACCAGTTCCTGGCGATGCTGGCGCACGAACTGCGCAACCCGCTGGCGCCGATCACCACCGCCGCCCACCTGCTGAAGATGGGGACGCTGGACGACAAGGGCGTGCGCAACGCCAGCGAGATCATCGCGCGCCAGGCCGAGCACATGACCAGCCTGGTGAACGACTTGCTGGATGTGTCGCGCGTGACCCGCGGCCTGGTGACGCTGGAAAAGGAAGAGCTGGACCTGAACGAGGTCGTCGCCGGGGCACTGGAGCAGGTGCGTCCGCTGATCGAGGCCCGGCGCCATGCGCTGACGATGGAACTATCGGGCGAGCCGGTGCAGGTGCTGGGCGACCGCACGCGCCTGGTGCAGGTGCTGTCGAACATCCTGAACAATGCCGCCAAGTACACGCCTTCAGGCGGCCAGATCGCCTTGCGCGTGATACCCCATGGCGACCGGGTGACGGTGACGGTGACCGATAACGGTATCGGCATCGAGCCCGACGTCCTGCCGTATATCTTCGATTTGTTCACCCAGGCCGAGCGCACCCCGGACCGTTCCCAGGGCGGGCTCGGCATTGGCCTGGCGCTGGTGAAGAGCCTGATCATGCTGCATGGCGGCACGGTGGATGCGCGCGCCGCCTCGGGACGCGGCAGCGAATTCGAGATCTGCGTGCCGCGCCTGGCGGGCAACGCCGACACAAACGCCGCTGCGCCGGCCGGCGAGGCGCAGGGAGCGCCGCGGCAGGCGGGGCTGCGGGTGCTGGTGGTCGACGACAACCGCGATGCGGCCGAGCTGCTCGGGTCGGTGCTGGAAGTGCTCGGCCATACCGTGGCGGTCGAGTATGACGGCCGCGGCGCATTGGCGCGCGCGCACCGCGAACGGCCGCAGGTGATGCTGCTCGACATCGGCTTGCCGGACACCGACGGCTATGCGCTGGCGCGCCAGATGCGCGCCATTCCCGAGGTGCGCGGCGCCGTGCTGGTGGCCCTGACCGGTTATGGCCAGCCTGAAGACCTGCGCCAGGCCGATGACGCCGGCTTCGACCACCACCTCGTGAAACCCGCCGACCTCGGCCGCGTGACCGACATCCTGGCCCAGGTGCAGGCAGCAAAACGCTGAGCTTGTGCGAAACCCCCGAGTAGGGAATACTGCCCGCACGGTCGCCCATGCCAACAGGCAAGACGGCGGCTGAGAGAGCAATAGCGCAGACCATTCCTACAAAGGCAATCCACATGACTTTACCTCATCGCGTCCTGGGCCTGGCCCTGGTCCTGTCCGCCAGCGTCCTGGCCGCCTCACCGGCCATCGCCGCGGCGCCTGCAGCCGCCACGGCCGCCAAGGCCGACGCTCCAGCGCCCATGCAGCTGCAAAAGATCGACACCGTCGTCGGCAAGGGCAAGCCGGCTGCCAGCGGCAACACCGTCACCGTCAAGTACACCGGCTGGCTGTATGCGCCCAAGTCGCCGAAGGGCCGCGGCCCGCAGTTCGACACCTCGGTCGGCGGCGCGCCATTCACTTTCCCGCTCGGCATGGGCGCGGTCATCAAGGGCTGGGACGAGGGTGTGGCCGGCATGAAGGTCGGCGGCAAGCGCACGCTGATCATTCCTTCGTCGCTGGGCTATGGCGCGCGCGGTTCGGGTCCGATTCCGCCGAATGCCAACCTGATGTTCGATGTCGAACTGGTCGATGTGAAAGACAGCAAATAAACGGCTTCCGGCACTCGATAATGAGTGTCGGAAATTTTTACAATCAGGATACACTTTCTATATGTTAAGTGGCTAACATATTGAATCGATGCATTATTTTCCTTCTGGCATGGTTTCTGCTAAACAGTTTATACGCGGTGAGTTGGGACTGTCCGTGAGAGAAGATCTAGTCAACTAAAAGGAAAACAAATGCTGAATCGGAATCTGTCGTTGAAAAAAATCGCTGGCGCTATCGTTGCTACCGGCTTCGTGTTTGGCATGGGCTCGGCTCACGCAGGTTCGATCGCTGCCACCCCAGGCTCGATCGTCACCCCGGCCATCACCTCGGGCGCACTGCCAGACACCCCGGGCGCACACGTCGATCCAAACACCCCGAACTCGAAGTTCTCGGGTGTGGTAAGCATTAACATCCGCTACGACGGTCAATCCTTCATCTGCTCGGGCGCTCTGGTTGGCAAACGCCAGGTGGTTTCGGCCGGCCACTGTGTCGACACCAACGGCAACGGTTCCTACGTCGACCTGAAAAAGCCGGGTACCGACGTGCGCGTGCTGTTCAACAGCAACGGTAACTACAACACCAATCCTGCCGCTAATATCATCACGGCGACCCAAGTCGCCGTCCACAAGGACTATCAGGGCTTCAACAACTGCCCAGACGGTACCCGCGGTTGCGTGAACGATGACGTTGCCGTCATCACCCTGGGCCAGGACGCGCCGGACAGCGCCAAGATCTACAAGGTCGCCGTGAATCCGATCAACGCCGGCACCCACATCACCATGGTCGGCTACGGCACTTCGGGCGATGGCGTCAACGGCTACTACATCAGCCCATCGTTCTCGATCAAGCGCAGCGGCGAGAACTACGTCGACCTGATCGATCTCGACGACGAGCAAGGCTTCGAAGGCGGCAACCAGGAAGTCTACTACGCCGACTTCGACGGCCTTGGCCGCGATACCTTCTGCACCCAGTTCGGTGTCTGCACCCCAGTGCTGCCGAACGACCGTGAGTCGGGCATCGGCGGCGGTGACTCGGGTGGCCCATCGTTCATCGAAATGTACGGCGAGATGATGCTGGTGGCGAACAACACCTTCAGCGGCCGCTTCACCGGCCAGGTCGAAGGCACCTTCGGCACCTACTTCGGTGGCATCATCATGGGCGGCTACAAGGACTTCCTGTACACCGCAACCGGCGGCAAGATCGCCCTGGTGCCGGAACCAACCAGCATCGCACTGCTGGGCCTGGGCGCCCTGATGCTGGGTGGCGCAGCACGCCGCCGCAAGCAGAAGTAATCCGCTCCGGCCCCTGGCCGGATAGCGATAGCGCATAACGAGAGCGGCCTGCGGGCCGCTCTCGTTTTTTTACGCTCTCTTTCTTTGCCTGTCGCTGAGGTATGGTCCTGCTTGCATACGTGTGCGGCAAGGCAGGCGGCCCGTTGTATGCTGAGGCCGTTACTTGGCTATGCAACAGTACCCATGAGAGCTTGGAGAATTGCAATCGAAAAGGCGGCGCTCGACCGCGAATGCAAGGGCGCGCGCGACACTGGCGGGCATTGGCACAGCGCGGGGCAGCCGGCGCTGTATGCAGCAATGACGGTGGAACTGGCGGTGCTGGAAAAATTCGTGCACACCGAGGAAGTCGACGAGGCGCCGCTGGTGCTGGTGGCGATCGACTTGCCGGACGATCCCAAGCTGGGGCTGGATGTGAAGGCGGAGGAGCTACCGGAAGGCTGGGATGCGCTCGATGATGGCGGCAGCGCGGCCGCGTTCGGCACAGCGTTTCTGAAGAAGCGCGATTACCTGTACATGCGGGTGCCGTCGGTGATCGTGGGGGAGGGTGTGAACCTGGTGATCAACCCGGCGCATCATGCGTATGACCAGGTGAAGTTGAGCATTGCGCGGTCGTTTGGGTTTGATCCGAGGATGTTCAAGCGGTAGCGATCCGAGTGGCAGTGTAGTTGGTCGAATGTGAGACCGCGTGGGCACTTGTGCCCACGCGGTCTCGTCGCTTGAGGCTAGGCGGACTAATTAAGTCCCAAACAACGGCGCCACTAGCGCCGTTCTGCTGCTTACTTGCCCAACATCGAAACGACGTTGTCCGCCCCCGGCGCCCCAAACGCCTGCTGCTTGAGCACATGCAGCTGGTCGCGCACCTGCGCCGCCTTCTCGAACTCGAGGTTCTTGGCATGGTCCACCATGAGCTTCTCAAGACGTTTGATCTCTTTCGAAATCTGCTTCTCGCTCATCGATTCGACCTTGGCCGTGGCCGCCGCGTCCTCGGCGTTCTGCGCGCCTTCGAGCATCGCCTTCTGCGCCGCGTTGCTGTAGACGCCGTCGATCAGTTCCTTGATCTTCTTCTGCACACCCTTCGGCGTGATGCCGTTGGCTTCGTTGAAGGCGATCTGCTTGGCGCGGCGGCGTTCGGTTTCGTCGATGGCGCGGCGCATCGAATCGGTGACGTGGTCGGCGTACAGGATCGCCACGCCGTTCAGGTTACGCGCCGCGCGGCCGATGGTCTGGATCAGCGAACGCTCGGAGCGCAGGAAACCTTCCTTGTCGGCGTCGAGCACGGCAACCAATGACACTTCCGGCAAGTCCAGACCCTCGCGCAGCAGGTTAATTCCGATCAGCACATCGAAGGTGCCCAGGCGCAGGTCGCGCAGGATCTCCACGCGCTCGACGGTCTCGATATCGCTGTGCAGGTAACGCACCTTGATGCCGTGGTCGCTCAGGTACTCGGTCAGCTGCTCGGCCATGCGCTTGGTCAGCGTGGTGATCAGGACGCGCTCGTTCTTCTTGACGCGGTCGTTAATCTCGCTCATCACGTCGTCGACCTGCGACAGGGCAGGGCGCACGATGATCACCGGGTCGACCAGGCCGGTCGGGCGCACCACCTGCTCGACCACGTTGTCGGCATGCGCCTTTTCGTATTCGGCCGGCGTGGCGGAGACGAAAATCGTCTGGCGCATCTTGCCTTCGAATTCCTCGAATTTCAAAGGCCGGTTATCCAGCGCCGAAGGCAGGCGGAAGCCGTAGTCGACCAGGTTCGTTTTACGCGACCGGTCGCCGTTGTACATGGCGGACAATTGCCCGACCAGTACGTGCGACTCGTCCATGAACATCAGCGCATCCTTTGGCAGGTAGTCGATCAGCGTCGGCGGCGGCTCGCCCGGCATGGCGCCGGACAAGTGGCGCGAATAGTTCTCGATGCCCTTCGTAAAACCGATCTCGGCCATCATTTCGAGGTCGAAGCGGGTGCGCTGTTCGAGGCGCTGTTCCTCGATCAGTTTATTCTGCTGGCGGAATTCCTCCAGCCGGTCCTTCAGCTCGGCCTTGATCGACTCGACCGCGCGCAAGACCGTGCTGCGCGGCGTGACGTAGTGCGAACCTGGATACACCGTAAAGCGCGGGATCTTCTGGCGCACGCGCCCGGTGAGTGGGTCGAACAATTGCAGCGATTCGATTTCGTCATCGAACATCTCGACCCGGATCGCGAGTTCCGCGTGTTCCGCCGGGAAGATGTCGATGGTGTCGCCGCGCACGCGGAAGGTGCCGCGGCCGAAGTCCATCTCGTTGCGCGAATACTGCATCTGGATCAGGCGCGCGATGATGTCGCGCTGGGCCACTTTATCTTTGTGGCGCAGCGTCAGGATCATCTTGTGGTATTCGTTCGGATTACCGATACCGTAGATGGCCGAGACGGTGGCGACGATGATCACGTCGCGCCGTTCCATCAGCGACTTGGTGCACGACAGGCGCATCTGCTCGATATGCTCGTTGATCGACGAGTCCTTTTCGATGAACAGATCGCGCTGCGGCACATAGGCTTCCGGCTGGTAGTAATCGTAGTAGGACACGAAATACTCGACCGCGTTCTGCGGGAAGAATTCGCGGAACTCCGAATACAGCTGGGCCGCCAGGGTTTTGTTTGGCGCGAACACGATCGCCGGACGGCCAGCCTTGGCAATCACGTTGGCCATCGTGTAGGTCTTGCCGGAACCCGTTACCCCGAGCAGGGTCTGGTACATCAGGCCGTCGTCAATGCCTTCCACCAGGCCCTCGATTGCGGTGGGCTGGTCGCCCGCCGGCGGGAAGGGCTGGTGCAATTTGAACGGCGAATTCGGGTAGGTAATTACAGTCGGCTCAGGACCGGTTTCGACTGCGCTTACAGCTGATATATCTGCCATGTTGTCCGACCTTTGCTAGAATGGGGGTCCGCCTGCGGCACTGCAACATCCCTGCTGCTGTCCTATACAACTGCTGCGAACCCACCGACAATTCAGTTTATCACGATGACTTCCACAGCCTCCGCCAGCCTTTTCGGCGCCATCGACATGGCCCCGCGCGACCCCATCCTGGGCATCACCGAAGCATTCAACGCCGACACCAATCCGGCCAAGATCAACCTGGGTGTCGGGGTCTATTACGACGATAATGGCAAGGTGCCTCTGTTGCAGTGCGTACAGCAGGCGGAAGCGAAGTTGATTGAGCAGCAAGCGCCGCGCACCTACCTGCCGATCGACGGCCTGGCCGCGTACGACAAGGCTGTGCAAGAGCTCGTATTTGGGGCCGACAGCGCCGTAATTCAAGAGAAGCGCGCGATTACCGTGCAAGCCATCGGCGGCACCGGCGCCCTGAAAATCGGCGCCGATTTCCTCAAGCGTTTCGCGCCGGATGCGGAAGTCTTCATCAGCGACCCGAGCTGGGAAAACCACCGCGCGCTGTTCGAGTCTGCCGGTTTCATCGTCAACAACTACACCTATTACGACCCGGCCACCCACGGCGTGGATTTCGACGGCATGCTGGCCTCGCTGCGCAAGATGGATGCCGGTTCCATCGTCGTCCTGCACGCCTGCTGCCATAACCCGACCGGCGCCGACCTGACCCAGGAGCAATGGGGCCAGGTAATCGCCGCCGTGACCGAAGGCAGCCTGGTTCCCTTCCTCGACATGGCTTACCAGGGCTTCGGCGCGGGCATCGCGCAAGACGGCGCCGTGGTGCGCCGCTTCGTGGAAGCCGGCGGCCCGCTGCTGGTGTCGAACTCGTTCTCGAAGTCGTTCTCGCTGTACGGCGAGCGCGTCGGCGCGCTGTCGGTGGTGGCGTCCTCGAGCGATGAAGCGGCACGCTTGCTGTCGCAGCTGAAGCGCGTGGTGCGCACCAATTACTCGAACCCGCCTATCCACGGCGGCAAGGTGGTGGCGACCGTGCTGTCCACGCCGGAACTGCGCCAGCTGTGGGAAGACGAGCTGGCCGGCATGCGCGTGCGCATCAAGGCGATGCGCGAAGAGCTGGTGCAGAAGCTGGCCGACAAGGCGCCGGGCCGCGACTTCGTTTTCGTGCGCGAGCAGGTTGGCATGTTCTCGTATTCGGGGCTCACCAAGGAACAGGTCGGCAAGCTGCGCGAAGAGTCGATCTACGCCGTGGACACCGGCCGCATCTGCGTTGCCGCGCTGAATTCGAAGAATATCGATCTCGTCGTTGACGCAATCGCCAAAGTCCTCTAAAATCTTGGCTCTTCGAACTTGAACGCAAGTTTGATTTGAAGAGCAGCACAATTCCCTGATAGCTCAGTTGGTAGAGCGACGGACTGTTAATCCGCAGGTCCCTGGTTCGAGTCCAGGTCGGGGAGCCAGAATTTGAAAAGGAGTGTCGAGCAATCGGCGCTCCTTTTTTGTTTTTGGGGGCGGTATCGTCGAGAGAAGCCGGTGACGGTAACCGTAGGGTGGGCACTCCGTGCCCACGCGGAAGCCGGCGTCGTGTTGGCCATGTTTGAACTGCATGGGATGCGTTTCGACTGCGCCTCGGAGGCGTTCCGGTAACGCGTCGGTTTCGATTTTTTCTTTCGCTAACTTTGCTCGGAGTTCCGCGTGGGCACGGAGTGCCCTACGCGGCCCGGCCCACCCTACGGTTGCGCCTCCGGCCCGGCGCTCCGCACGATTCGATGCGCTGCCCTTTGCGGAATGCTGCTGAGCAGTTATAATTCGATCCATCAATTCCCTGATAGCTCAGTCGGTAGAGCGACGGACTGTTAATCCGCAGGTCCCTGGTTCGAGTCCAGGTCGGGGAGCCAGAATATAAAAAAGGCCGCGTCGAAAGATGCGGCCTTTTTCGTTATGGCCGGGCAGGGTGCCCGGCTCACCTTTTATTTTCCCGATACCGGCTTCACGCGCGACGCCGCTTCCAGCGCCCGCTCGCGCGCCGTCTCGATATCGCCGGCGGTGGCCAGCGCCACGCCCATGCGCCGCCGCGCAAACGATTCCGGCTTGCCGAACAGGCGGATATCCGCACCCGGTACGCGCAGCGCTTCGGCCACGCCTTCGAAGGCAATCCCTTGTTCGTCGAGCTGGCCGTAGATGACGGCCGAGGCGCCCGGCGCGCGCAGGGTGGTGTCGACCGGCAATCCCAGCACCGCCTTGGCATGCAGCTCGAACTCGCTCTGCACCTGCGTCGCCATGGTCACCATGCCGGTATCGTGCGGGCGCGGGCTCACTTCCGAGAACCACACCATGTCGCCCTTCACGAACAGCTCGACGCCGAACACGCCCAGGCCGCCGAGGTTGCCCGTGACCTTGGCCGCGATCTCACGCGAACGTTCCAGGGCCAGCGCGCTCATCGGATGCGGCTGCCAGGATTCGACATAGTCGCCCTGCACCTGCTTGTGGCCGATCGGTTCGCAAAACGCCGTCTCGACCTGCCCATCGGCGCCCAGCGAGCGCACCGTCAGCAGGGTGATCTCGTAATCGAAGTCGATGAAGCCTTCGGCGATCACGCGACCGCTGTCGACCCGGCCGCCGGCGGCGGCGTAGTCCCAGGCGGCGCGCACGTCGCCTGCGCTGTCGAGCTTGGACTGGCCCTTGCCCGACGAGGACATCACCGGCTTCACCACGCAGGGGAAGCCGACGGCGGCGCAGGCCGCTTCGAGTTCATCCAGGCTGCTGGCGAAGCGGTAGGGCGAGGTGGCGAGACCGAGTTCTTCGGCAGCGAGACGGCGGATGCCTTCGCGGTTCATGGTCAGCTGGGCGGCGCGCGCGGTGGGGATGCAGGTGATGGCGCCAGCCGCTTCGAGTTCGGCCAGTTTGTCGGTGGCGATCGCTTCGATTTCAGGAATCACGAGGTCGGGCTGTTCCTGCGCGATGAGGGCGGCCAGGGCATCGCCATCGGTCATGTCGATCACGTGGGCGCGGTGCGCGACCTGGTGGCCGGGTGCGTTCGGATAGCGGTCGACGGCGATCACCTCGACGCCGAGGCGCTGCAGCGCGATGATCACTTCCTTGCCGAGTTCGCCGGAGCCGAGCAGCATCACGCGCGTGGCGGAAGGAGAGAGGGGAGTGCCGAGAATGCGGGGAGTAGTCATGGTGGGTGTGAGAGTTCAAAAGGTGCTGCGACTATAGCAAAGCGCCGGGCGCCAGGTGCAAAACCTGATTTTTCGTACAAGACTGGTCAAACTGGAAATGGCCGGCTATAATATTGCCTCAATTCCCTGATAGCTCAGTCGGTAGAGCGACGGACTGTTAATCCGCAGGTCCCTGGTTCGAGTCCAGGTCGGGGAGCCAGAACATGCAGTAATGGAAAAGCCCAGCTTGAAAAAGCTGGGCTTTTTTCGTTCCAGTCTGTGCAGCCGCCTTTCCCTGGCCAAGGCGAAAGTCAGCATGTCATGAGGCCTTTTTATTCGCAGCTGATGCCAGGCATGCCCCATTCGCCCTGCGTCATGGAATTACTCACCGACATCGCGTCCGCCTGGATGATCGCCTTGGCAAAGCCTGGATTATCGCGTGCCATCCGCTGGAATTGCGTGGTCGCATCGGGATTGCCCTGTTTGGAAGCAAGATAGAAGCATTTGATGCCACTGCTCGATGCAGGGGATTGGCCTGGCACCTTCCCTTGCAGATAAATAAAGCCGAGTTGCGTCTGGGCGAATGCGTTCCCTCCCTTCGCTAGCGGTTTGAACCATCCATAAGCCATACCGGGATCGTGCGCGACGCCCCAGCCGTTCATGTATGCCTTGCCGACTTCGATTTGTGCGTCGATGTTTCCTGCCTCCGCAGCGCGCTTGTACCACTTGAACGCTTCACCAAGGTTCCGCGTTTTGTCATCCCCCTGCGCCAGTACAACGCCAAGGCCGTATTGGGCATCGCTGTCTCCCTGATTGGCGGCGGCATACATCCATTTGAGCGCATCCTTCCGGCTTTGCTTGACGCCGGTACCCTCGAGATACAGTTCTCCCAATATACCCTGCGCCCCGGCATCCCCGCTTTTTGCGGCAGTTGCGATCCACTTGAAGCCATCCTTGGCGTTGGCGACTGTACCAGTTCCGGTAAGGAAATAAATTCCGAGCGCAATCTGTGCAGCCGGGAGCCCTTTCTCGGCGGCGATACGCATTTGTGCGAATGCCGCTGCACTATCCTTTGCCACGCCAATGCCTTGGACATACCGTAGTCCGAGGACATAACTTGCTTCGGCGCTTCCGCTGCGCGCCTGCGCTTGCAGTTCTTCCAGTGAGCGCCCGTCAGTCTTGATGTCGTAAGCGGCCGTGACACCGGCAGCCTGGCTTCCAGAAGGGACGAAAGCTGCGCCGAATGCAGCGCAGAGAATGGTAATGGCAAGGATACGGGCTGGTCGCATGGTGTGAGAAGAAAGTGAGCGAATAGGCGAACTATACGTAAAATGTTTCCCATAATCAACTTTCGTTGTTGTCCTTAGGGTGGCCTCTTCGGCAAGCCGGTGCGAAGACTGCTAGGATCATTCTTTCTCTGCAGAAGCCCAAGAAGGAAGCGCCCCATGACACGCAGTTTCAAGATCGCCGCGATTGCCGGCGACGGTATCGGCAAGGAAGTCCTGCCCGAAGGTTTGAAGGTCCTGGAAGCCGCCGCGCAGCGCTTCGGTATCGCCCTCGAATTCACGCACTTCGAATGGGCCAGCTGCGACTACTACCTGAAAACCGGCGAGATGATGCCGCCCGACTGGAAAGAGCAGCTCTCCGGCATGGACGCGATCTACTTCGGCGCGGTCGGCTGGCCGGCCACGGTGCCGGATCACATCTCGCTCTGGGGTTCGCTGCTGAAGTTCCGGCGCGAATTCGACCAGTACATCAATCTGCGTCCGGTGCGCCTGTTCGAAGGCGTACCTTGCCCGCTGGCGAACCGCAAGCCGGGCGACATCGACTTTTATGTGGTGCGCGAAAACACCGAAGGCGAGTACACCAACCTCGGCGGCATCATGTTCCCCGGCACCGAGCGCGAAGTGGTGATCCAGGAATCGGTGTTCTCGCGCCACGGCGCCGACCGCGTGCTGAAGTATGCCTACGAGCTGGCGCAGTCGCGCGCGCGCAAGCAGCTGACGGTGGCGACCAAGTCGAACGGTATCGCGATCAGCATGCCGTGGTGGGACGGGCGCGCCGATGCGGTGGGCGCGGCCTATCCCGAGGTGACGGTCGACAAGCAGCACATCGATATCTTGACCGCGCGTTTCGTGCTGCAGCCGCAGCGCTTCGACGTGGTGGTGGCGTCGAATCTGTTTGGCGACATCTTGTCGGATTTGGGGCCGGCGTGTACCGGCACCATTGGGCTGGCGCCGTCGGGCAATTTGAATCCTGAGCGGACCTTTCCCTCGCTGTTCGAGCCGGTGCATGGTTCGGCGCCGGATATTGCCGGCAAGGGGATTGCGAATCCGATCGCCATGATCTGGTCGGGGGCGATGATGCTGGGTTTCCTGGCCGATGGGCCGGATGCGCCGGCAGGCTTGCGCGCGGCGCACGATGCGATTGTCGGCGCGATCGAGAAAGTGCTGCGTAGCGGACCGCGGACCGGGGATTTGGGTGGTCAGTCGACGACCGTTGAAGTCGGTGACGCAATCGCGCAGTTAGTGGTTTCGTAGGGTGGGCACTTGTGCCCACGCGGTATGGCACGGTTGAATGTCGAATCGTAACGTGAAACATCGGCGCGTGCATTCATGGCCACGCGCCGCATTCCATTACGCGATGAGACCGCGTGGGCTCAAGAGCCCACCCTACGTATCTCGCCATTTCAGGACATCGTGGCCGCAGGTTTGCATGTTACGAATCCGCCATTTCAGGCCATCGTGGCCACAGGTTTGCATGTTGCGAATCCGCCATTTCAGGCCATCGTGGCCACAGGTTTGCATGTTACGAATCCGCCGTTTCAGGCCGTTGCAGCCGCTTGCGTCACTCCTTCACGCGCCAGCGGCGACAACCTGTCGAACCACGGCGCCACTCCTTCCAGCTGGTGCGCCAGCTGCAGCAGCTGGTCTTCCGCCCCGAACCGCCCCACGAATTGCACCCCCAGCGGCAGCCCGTTGGTGGTCCAGTACAGGGGCACCGACATCGCCGGTGTCCCCGTCAGGTTGGCCACCTGCGTGAACGGTACGAAGCGCAGGCTGTCGCGGGCAATCCGGTTCACCGTCCCCTCCAGCAATCCAAGCCGCGCCAACACGCCCAGCACCCCGCTGCGCTCCAGCAGATCGAGCACGAATTGCTCCCCCTTCGGCGGATCGCCCTCGCCATGCCGCAAGGGCGGGCTGGCCAGGGTCGGCGTGAGCAGCATGTCGTAGCGCGCGTGAAAGCGCGCCAGGCCGCGTCCGAATTCGTTCCACTTCGCCAGCTGCGCCGTCAGGCGCGCGCCGGAGACGGCGCCGCCCAGCGCCACCAGCAAGCGGCTCATCAGCTCCACGTCGCGCGCTTTGGCGCCGAGCGCCCGGCCGCGCGCCACCATCGCCGGCACCTGGCCGAAATACAGGTGCAGATAGCTTTGCGCCAGCGCCTGGCCGTCGATCTCGGGTGCGGCTTCCTCGACCTCATGTCCGAGTCCGCGCAGCAGCTGCACGGCGCGCCGCACCGCCGCCACCGCTTCCGGGTGCACCGGCGTGCCGATCGGCGACACGGTGCTGAAGCCGATCCGCAGCCTGCCCGGATCGCGCCGCATCAGCTCGACATAGGAACCCGCCGGCGGCGCAATCACGAACGGGTCGCCTGGCTCCGCACCCTGCAGGATGTCGAGCGCCAGCGCCGAGTCGCGCACGCTGCGCGAGAGCACGCCTTCGCTCGATGCCCCGAACCACACTTCGCCGATCGCCGGCCCGCTCGAGACCCGTCCGCGCGAGGCGCGCAGTGCGAACAGGCCGCAGCAGGCGGCCGGGATGCGCAGCGAGCCGCCGCCGTCGTTGCCGGCTGCCATGGGCACGATGCCGGCCGCCACGGCCGCCGCCGCGCCGCCGCTCGAACCGCCGGGCGTGCGGCCCAGGTCCCAGGGGTTGCTGCTGCGTCCGTAGAGCTGTGGGTCGGTGACCGCCTTCAGGGCGAACTCGGGCAGGTTGGTCTTGCCGAACACGACCAGGCCGGCGTCGAGGTAGCGCCGTACCACGGCCGCGTGTTCGGTTGGCACGTAATGCATCATCGAGCGGCTGCCGAAGCTGGTCGGTACGCCGGCATAGTCCTGCACCCCGTCCTTGATGAGGAAGGGCACGCCGGCCAGCGGCCCGGCAAGCGGGCGCGTTAGCTGGGCCCGTGCCTGCGGTTCGAGCAGGCGGCACACCGCATTGATGCGGCCGTGCACGGCGGCGTTGCGCGCCAGCGCCAGTTGCAGCAGTTCAGCGGGAATCAGTTCACCGCGGGCGATGCCCTGGGCCAGGGCGGTGGCGTCGTGCTGCAGGTAGTCGGCAAGATCCATGGACAATTCCTCAAGAGGTCTATCCATTATGCAATGAATTCGTCAAATTATTGGCAATTTGAGTACAGGAAAATATTTCCTACTTGCGCTTCTTGGCGTTCGATGTAAAGGTACGGGTGTAGAACTCGGGCGGCTTGCGCGCGACCCACTCGATGAAGGCGCGCATCTCGTCATGGCCGCGCAAGGCATCCCAGGTATGGTAGCCGCGCAGCAGTTCGCGCTCGGTGAAGGCGGAGTGGATTTTCCGATGGCAGATCTTATGGATCGGGAATTGTTCCTTGCCCTTGAAGCTCTTCGGCACGAGGTGGTGGCGGTCGATGTTGACCGTGCCCAGTTCGCGGCCGCACAGGGGGCATACCGGTTCTGTCATGCGCTCCTCGTCAATGGCAAAAAACATAGTCAATACAATGTATTGGCGAAAATGCTGTTCACAAGGGTGCAGCGCACAATTGCCGATTTTGATGAGCCGAGAAAGCCCCCTTGGTGTAAAATTAACCCTTCCCGAAAAGCAATAGTAAAAAATCACGTCCCTGAAAGCAGACAAGGTTGCATGGATGATTGAAGATGAAACCAGTGGCTGCTCCATCCTCCTGATCGACGACGAGCCTTTCGCCCAGCAGATCATTGAGCATGGGCTGCGCACCGGCGTCAAGCACGTGCTGCGCTACGAGTCGGATGCGCGCCGCGCCGTCGGCCTGGCGGCGGAGCTCGGCTGCACCGTGGTGCTGGTCGATTTGCGCATGCCCGAGATCGACGGCTTCGAATTCACGCGCCTGCTGCGCGCCAATCCGGAAACCGAGCACGTTCCCGTGATCCTGCTCTCGTCCGAGGAAGACCCCGAGATCAAGGCGCGCGCCTTTGCCGCCGGCGCCAATGACTACATGGTCAAGTGGCCGGACCCGCGCGAGCTGGTGGCGCGCGTGCAGTATCACAGCGCCGCCTGCATCGCGCGGCGCGAACGCGATGCCGCCTTCGTGTCGCTGCGGCGCAGCCAGGAAGAGCTGGCCGCCAGCCAGATGGCCCTGAACCAGGCGCAGAAGATGGAAGCGATCGGCCAGCTCACCGGCGGCGTCGCCCACGACTTCAACAATGTGCTGCAGATCATCGGCGGCAATTTGCAGCTGCTGAAGCTGGTTGGCGGCCTGAACGATGCCGGCCGCACCCGCGTGGAAATGGCGCTGTCCGGCGTCGAGCGCGGCGCCAAGCTGTCGTCCCACCTGCTGGCATTTGCGCGGCGCCAGCCGCTGCAGGCGGTGGTGCTCAATCCCGGCCACCTGCTGCGCGAGATGGACGACATGATGCGCCGCGTGATCGGCCCCGCCGCGCGCATCGCCACCGAGATCGAAGCGGGGTTGGGCAGCATCCTGGCCGATCCCAACCAGCTGAACAATGTGGTGCTGAACCTGGCCATCAATGCGCGCGACGCGATGGACGGCAGCGGCACGTTGACCATCCGCGCCCTGAATGTGCACAGGGATGGGGAGATACCGTCCGAGGTGCCGCCAGGCGATTACGTAATGATCGAGATCGCGGACACTGGCAAGGGGATGCCCCCCGAAGTGCTGCAGCGCGCCTTCGAGCCCTTTTTCACCACCAAGCCGGTGGGGCAGGGCACGGGCCTGGGGCTGTCGATGGCCTATGGTTTCGTCAAGCAGTCCGGCGGCGAGATCGTGATGCGCAGCGAAGTCGGCCGGGGCACCAGCGTGCGCATCTACCTGCCGCGCAGCAAGGTCGATGCCGTGATGCCCGAGCCGGCGGCGAACCAGCCGCTATGCGGCGGCCTGGAAACCATCCTGGTGGTGGAAGACGAGGCCGACGTGCGCGATTCCACCTGCGCGATCCTGTCGGCCCTCGGCTACGAGGTGCTGGAGGCAGGCGATGCCGCCGCCGCGGTGGCGCTGATCGAAACCGGACGCCACATCGACCTGGTGTTCTCCGACGTCATCATGCCGGGGCCGGTGAGCAGCCTGCAGCTGGGCGACGTGCTGCGCCGCCATCTGCCGGATGCGCAGATCCTGTATACCTCGGGCTATGCGGAAGGGGTGCTGGCGCATGAGGGGAAGCTGAACGCTTCGGTGCACCTGTTGCAGAAACCGTATCATCCGGACGCCCTCAGCGCGCGCATCCGTCATCTGTTGCGAAAGAAGCCGTCCATGCTCGCGGGCGGCGCAATGGCCGCCGGAGCGCCGGCCGCCGGAGCCTCGGCCTCCTGATCCGCTCAGGTCGGGCGCACGTAGCGGTGCGAGCCCGGCGGCGGTTCGTTCAGCACCGCCCAGAACACGCCGAGGTCGGCGATCGCACGCACGAATTCCTTGAAGTCGACCGGCTTCACCACATAGGCGTTCACGCCCAGTTCATAGCTGCGCACCAGGTCCTGTTCTTCCTTCGACGAGGTCAGCATCACCACCGGCATGCTTTTCAGCGAGGCGGTCTTGCGCACCTCGGCCAGCACTTCCAGGCCGTCGACTTTCGGCAATTTCAGGTCGAGCAGGGTGATGGCCGGATTGCCTTCGGCACGCTCGGCGAATTCGCCACGGCGCATCAGGTAGTCGAGCGCCTCGGCGCCGTCGCGCACCACCACGACCTCGTTGGCGAGCTGGCTTTTCGCCAGCGCCACCAGGGTCAGTTCGAGGTCGTTCGGATTATCTTCGACCAGCAGGATGGGTTTTAGCATAGTGTGTTGTCAATCAATGTAAAGCGAGTTTGCGCGGGATGGCGAACGAGAAGGTGGCGCCCTGGCCCTGCGTCGACTCGGCCCAGGCGCGGCCGCCATGGCGCTCGACGATGCGGCGCACGTTGGCCAGGCCGATGCCGGTGCCCTGGAAGTCTTCCATGCGGTGCAGGCGCTGGAACACGCCGAACAGCTTGTGCACGTAATCCATGTTGAAGCCGGCGCCGTTGTCGGCCACGTGGAACACGGTCTCGGCCTCATCCTGCTCGGCCCAGATGCGGATCACGGCCGGGTCGCGTCCGCCGGTGAACTTCACCGCGTTCGACAGCAGGTTGAGCATGGCCAGGTGCAGGAAGGTGGGGTCGGCCACGATGCGCGGCAGCCGTTCCAGTTGCCAGTCGATGTTGCGGCCCTTCAGGTCGGGTCCGAGCTTGTCGATGCAGGACGTCACCATGTGCGCCATGTCGACTTCGACCGGGCGCAGGGCGGCGCGGCCCATCTGCGAGAAGCTCAGCAGATCGTCGACCAGCTTGCCGGCCAGGCGCGCCGACTCCTTGATGTTGGTAAGGAAGCGCTGGCGCATGCTGGCGTCTTCGCTGCCGCTCGACTCGATCAACAAATCGGAAAATCCGACGATGTGGCGCAGCGGTGCGCGCAGGTCGTGCGACACCGAGTAGGAAAAGGCTTCGAGTTCCTTGTTGGCGCGGCCGAGTTCCTCGGCCAGTTCCGCCATCTGCTCGGCGCGCTCGAGCGCAATGCCGAGCAGGGCGCTGCGGAACTCGGCGGTGAGTTCGACTTCCGCCACGTGCCAGGGCAGGCTGACGCCGTGGATTTCCTCGCGCCAGGCGTCGAAGCTGAGGCGCGGGCTGAGCTGGGTCGGCGCGTCCGGCGTTGGTTTGGTGTCCTTGCCGCGCGGATTGCCGGCCCATTCGATGGTATGCACCCGCTCGGGGCGGAACCACAGCAGGTAATGCTTGTGCACGCGCGAGATCGACATCGCCAGCAGGCCGGCGGCATTGCGTGCCAGTCCGGCGGCGGCGGGGCAGACCACGCCCAGTGCATCGGTCTGGAACACTTCGGCGCCATGGCCCTGCTGTTCGAGCCAGGCGACGATGCCGTCGATGGCCTCGTCGTCGGGCGTGTCGCCGTAGGTCAGCACGCGCTCGTTGGCCACGATGGCCACGCCGCCGGCGCGTGCAAAGCGCAGCAGCTCGGGGAAGATGCCGCGCATGTTGTCGATGATGTCGGCGCCCTTGGTGAGGTTGCCGAGCATTTCCACCATCATGCGCCGCACTTCGAGGCGGAAGGTGAGTTCCGCGGCGTCTACGCGCGACTCGATGCACAGCGACAGCACCTGGCCCAGCTGTTCGCAGGCGGTGCGCTTTTCGAATTCGAGCGGCGCCGGCCCGGCGTTGTGGCAGGAGATCAGGCCCCAGAGCTGGCCCTTGACGATGAGCGAGACCGACATCGAGGCCAGCGTACCCATGTTGCGCATGTATTGCAGGTGCACCGGCGAGACGCTGCGCAGGACCGCGAACGTCAGGTCGTTCGGCGCGCCCGTGACTGGATTGCGCGCCGGCACCAGCGGCGCCGGCACATAGTTGGCGTCCTGGATCAGGCGGATGTGCTGCAGCGTGTACAAATCGCGCGCCTGGGCCGGGATGTCCGAAGCCGGGAAGCGCTGGCCCATGTACGAGACGTAATCGTCTTCCTTCGACTCGGCCATGACGTGACCGTGGCCGTCCGGGTCGAACTGGTAGACCATCACGCGGCCGTAGCCGGTGACGCTGCGCACGTGGTGGGCGGCGAGCGCGGCCAGCGATTCGACCGAGGCCTTGTCGTTGACGTTCAGCAGGAAGTCGCCGAGCAGCGGATACAGCTCGCGGAAACCGGCCGGCGCGTCGCGCTCGACGGCTTCGAATTCGACGATGCTCACGCTGTCCCAGGCATGGGCCATGACGTCGAGGTGCTGGCCATTCGCGGCGGTGACGGTGCCGAGGTAGAACGGTCGGTTGCCGAGCTTGCCGGCTGCGAGCGCGGGCAAGAGCCGGGCGGCGGCGGTTTCGCCGATCACCTCAGGCAGGGGACGTTCGACGGCCGCATCGGCCTCGATGCCGAGCCAGCGGCCGAGGTTGGCGCTGGCCTGCAGCACGGTCAGCTGAGGCGACAGAGTCAGCAGGAAGCCATGCGGCTGGATGCTGCCGGGCGTGCGAATCGGTTCCTTGTCGCAGCTGGACAGGTCGAGCGGTACGGTAGGGCCTGAAGTCATGTGGGGGCCTGAGATCGATGCGAGCCAGGCACGGCTGGGTTACGGAACCGCCATTTTAGCCTGAAAGACCTGCAGGAAGGCGAAAGAAGGCGGGCACTTTCCTGTGAAACGAGGCAGCCGGAAAGGTGCGGGAACGATCTGCAAAGGGATGGAGCCGAATCGGTATTGACGCGCTGGAAAGACGTGCGGCACGGTAGGGCAGGTTTGCGTGGCCGCAGGATGGAAGTTGGAGTTATTATAAGACGTTTGCTATCCTGCTTCCTGCGCCGCGCCCTGCCACCGTCCATGAACAATCGAATCTCCATACGGCACGACCTGACCGACGAACAGCGTTTCCAGTACCTGATTTCCGGCATTCGCGACTACGCGATCTACATGCTCGACACCGATGGCCACGTCAGCAGCTGGAACAGCGGCGCGCGCCGCTTCAAGGGTTACGAGGCCCCGGAAATCCTGGGCCAGCATTTCTCGCGTTTCTATACCCCCGAAGATCAGGCGAGCGGCCTGCCGGCACGCGCCCTGGCGACTGCCCTGGCCGAAGGCAAGTACGAGGCCGAGGGCTGGCGCGTGCGCCAGGACGGCACCCGCTTCTGGGCCAGCGTGATCATCGACCCGATCTACGACGAGCACGGCGCCTTGCTCGGCTATGGAAAGATCACGCGCGACATCACCGAGCAGAAGAAGGCGCGCGACGCGCTGCGCGCCAGCGAAGAGCGCTTCCGCCTGCTGGTGCAGGGCGTGTCGGACTACGCGATCTACATGCTCTCGCCCGAGGGTGTGGTCAGCAACTGGAACATGGGCGCCCAGCGCATCAAGGGCTATTCGGAGCAGGAAATCGTCGGCCAGCATTTCTCGCGCTTCTATACCGAGGCTGACCGCGCCGGCGGCCTGCCGGCGCGCGCCCTCGGCACGGCGATGCGCGACGGCCGCTACGAAGCCGAGGGCTGGCGCCAGCGCAAGGACGGCACCTGTTTCTGGGCCCACGTGATCATCGACGCCATCCACGACGAGTCGGGCGAACTGATCGGCTTTGCCAAGGTCACGCGCGACCTGACCGAGAAAAAGGCGGCGGCCGACGCCCTGGCCGAAGCGAACGCGGCCCTGTTCCAGTCCCAGAAGATGGAATCGATCGGCCAGCTCACCGGCGGCATCGCCCACGACTTCAACAACCTGCTGTCGGTGTTGTCCAGCGGCATCGAGGTGCTGACCCTGCGTGGCAGCATGTCGGGCGGCATGGGCGGTGGCGCCGACGTCAAGACCCTCGACAGCATGCGCCGCGCCATCGACCGCGGCGCCACGCTGACCCAGCAATTGCTGGCCTTTGCGCGCCAACAGCCGCTGCAGCCGGAAACCCACAGCGTCAACCGCCTGGTGTCGGGCTTCGAGTCGGTGCTGCGGCGCGCCGTGAGTGCCGCCATCGACTTCGAGGTACACCTGGAGCCGGAAATCCGCGCTGCCGTGATCGACAGCGCGCGCTTCGAGTCGGCCCTGCTGAACCTGGTGGTGAATGCGCGCGACGCCATGCCCGACGGCGGGCGCATCTGCATAGCGACCGCCAACGTCGAGTTGAAAGAGCGCGAAGTAAACGGCCTGGCGCCGGGCAGCTACGTGAAGGTGACGGTGTCCGATACCGGGACCGGCATGTCGCCGGAAACCGCGCAGCGCGCCTTCGAGCCCTTCTACACCACGAAGGAAGTGGGCAAGGGCACCGGGCTCGGGCTGTCGCAAGTGTACGGTTTCATCAAGCAGTCCGGTGGCGAGGTGAAGATCCGCACCGCGCCGGGCGAGGGCACGGCGATCGTCATCTACCTGCCGGCCGCGCCGGGCCAGGATGCGCCGGCCCAGCAGGACTGCACCGAGATGGTCCTGATCGTCGAGGACGAGCCGGACTTGATGGACGTGGCCTCGGCGCTGTACATCAGCATGGGCTACGAGGTGCTGACGGCGTCGGGCGCGCAGGAAGCGCTGGCGCTGCTGGCCAGCCGGCGCATCGACATCCTGTTCACCGACGTGATCATGCCGAACGGGATGAACGGGGTCGAACTGGCGACCTATGCGCGCGAGCAGTATCCGGAGATGAAGATCATCCTGGCCTCGGGCTATCCGCTGCCGGCGCTCAAGGCCGAGCACAACAACCTGAGCGAATTTGCGTTTGTGAACAAGCCGTATCGCTTGTCGGATCTGGCTCGGGCGTTGAGATCGGCGGCGTGAGGGTGCGGGTGGCGTGAAGATGGTGGGTTCGAGCCGCACGCGGACCGACCCACCCAACATGAAACGTTTCGATGTTCGACGGTGGCACCGCGTGGGCACAAGTGCCCACCCTACAACAGCAGGGTTCGGTAGGGTGGGCACTCGTGCCCACGCGGTACGGCGGTGGATCAACACAAACCTGTGCCTGGCGCCGCACACCCCATCACAACCCAAAAATAATGTCGCTGATCCGCTCGTAAATCGGATCGGCCGACGGCCCCTTGTTCGGCCAGTTCAAAATGTCGAAGTGGTCATACCCCCGGTAGGTGCCGATGTAGTTCCAGCTGCCGCGCACGGCGGTGCCGTCGTAGTCGCGCACCGGGTGTCCGGAGGGTGCGCGCATGCTCACCGTGTTCACCACGCCGTCGTTGGCGAACCATTCGCTGTCGATGCGCACCCGGCCCGGCGCGCTTTGCGTGTAGCCGCCCATGCCGTGCTGGGCCGCCGACGGCACGATCCACTCGCCGGAATAAGTTTTGTAATACGGGAACATGTCGATGCGCGGGTACTGGTGGTTCGACGACTGGATCGGGGCAATGGCCCGGTCGGTGCCGTTGCAGCACCAGGCGCCGGCTTCGGTGGCCTGGGTGCCGATGGAAAAGTAGTACACGTAGGGCGAGGTGCGCGCCCAGGCATTGAAGCTGCGCGCGCCGTCGGGCGCCAGTTCCCAGCTCCACAGGCCGGCCTGGAACCAGTCGCGCAGCGGCGAGCGCAGCTGGGGCAGGATGTCGAACACGGCGTCGCGCAGGGTGGTGCCATTGTGCGGCGAGGACAGCGTGGTGACGCTGCGCACCCAGCCGATCTTGCCGCCCCGGTACAGGTCGCCTTCGCCTTCGCCGGGCGCGCCGTGTTCCAGCAGCTCGATCAGCGCGCGGCTGGTGGTGCCGCCCTGGCTGTGGCCGACCAGGTGGATGGGATGGTCGGCGTCCCATGCCGGGTACAGCGCCAGCGGATAGCCCTCGGGATTACGGGCGTGGTCGGCGGCCCAGCATTTGCCGGGCGGCTTTTGCTCTTGTATGGGAGGCGTGCGCGCATGCGTGTAGCCGTAGTCGACGCAGCCGCCCTTGATTTGCGCGTACAGCTCGGCGGCGCGGTCCCAGTTCGGGCTGATGGCGCCGACGGTGGCGGTGACCACCATGCGCGGCCCCTTGTATACCCGCAGGTGGGAAGCGATGTCGTGGTAGCCGCCCCAGTACAGGTAGCCGATGCCGGGAAATTGTTCGGGCCCGAAGCCGAGGAAGCCGTGCACCAGCACCACCGGATCGTTGTTGGCGGCGCGCGCGGACCCGAGCGGCAGCGAAGCCAGCGTGAACGCAATCAACGCGGAAATGAGGAGAAGGATAAGGCGCGGCATGGCAAGGTCCGGGAGGTCGCTTGCCACATTGTCGGAGCGGGATGCCGGCGCCGGTTTGCGCCAGGTCGTGTGCGCTGGAGATTGGCACCACCTGCGCACCGCAATGGTGCGCAGATGGCTTGACGAAACAGATGTCGCGGTGAATCAGTGCGATTCAGCAACCACCGCAGCCGCGGTATCCGAAGTGCTCGCCGGCGCCGCCGGCACCGTGCTGCCCACCGCGCCCGGCGCATTCGGATCGGCCGGGGCGCCCGTGGAGGCCGACGCCATCATCGTGGCGCGCTCGGCGGCGTCGATGCGTTCGCCGTTCCAGACCACGTAGTCGTCCACCGAGTACAGCTTGCAGGGCTGGCTGCTCTTGGCCGAGCAGGTGGCCAGGGCGCGCGCTTCCGGCGCCTCGCCTTCCTCGGCCCAGGTCCAGGCGCCGCTCGGCGACACGGCAAAGGCGCGCGGCGTCATCTTGGTGAGATAGTCGGCATAGGCGCGGCGGCCGTTTTCCGACAGGAAGGGCACAGCCTCGACGTCGTCCAGCGTTGCGTAGTTGGTACGCGCCGGGGTCGGCGGCGGCGGCACGTTGTAGAGCACCTCGGTCGGCATGCCGACGCCCTTCAGGAAGGCGATCGTGTCCTCCAGCCAGATCTTTTCGCCGTCGCGGCTGGCCAGCATGCCGTGGGCGTCGCGCTTGAACGAGGGGAACTCGACCAGGCGGCCCTTGCCGCCGGCTTCCGCATAGGCTTCATGCATGCGGTTCGCCAGGTCCGGTCCGAACAGCGAATCGTTTTCGCCATACATCCACAGGCTCGGGATCTTGTTGTTGGCGCCGTATTCGGCCATGGCCGAGACCAGCGACGAGCGCCAGCCGCAGCCGGCGCTGTCGTCGCGCAGGCCGCCGGCGAAGTTGATCAGGCCGCGTACGCCGGCAAGCTGCTCGGTGCCGAGCGCCATGGTGGCCAGGCCGCCGTAGGACTGGCCGGCGACGACGATGTGGCCGCTGTCGATCCAGGGCTGGGTGCGGGCGTATTCGACTGCCGAGCGGATGTCCTCGGCCTGCAGGTAGCCGTTGGTGGTCATGTCGCAGCCACGGTCGCGATAGCGCCCGGTCGAGTTGGCGAAGCCCTGGCGCATCGGCACCATCACGGCGTAGCCGCGCTTCACAAAAGCCGCGGCCATGTAATAGAAGCGGTCGCGCGGCTGGGCGCTGGGGCTGCCCGGGTCCTTGCCGTGGTTGATGATCAGGAGCGGGAAAGGGCCCTGGCCGTTCGGCTGGAACACGGTGGTTTCCAGCATGGCGCGGTTGTCGCGGCCGGCAGGCACCTGCACCACGCGTTCGTTCATGCGGTAGTCGAGCTGGAGCTCTTGTTCGATTGCCACGCCCGGCAACATGACGAGGGCGGCGAGGAAGGCGGTAAGGGTCTTGCGGACAGCGGCGGTGCGAACTCGGAACATGGGCGACTCTGGAAAAGTGTCTGCCGGTGCGACAGCATTGCTTGAAGGAATAAATTGATTCTAGGCACCGAAAACACTGAGAGCAATATCCGTTTACGCAATTCCAGAGGTAAATTTTTGTGTGTGGTAAAGATGCTTACGTATATCAATGGCGAACGTTCAAGATGTTGGGAAAAGCGCAGCAAAAATGATGAGCAGGTGGGCAAGTTTGCCTCTTGTATAATTGGCTGGGCCGGTTTTTCCATGGCACTTGTTCGCAACCCATCCGCCGTCCAGGAGGACCCAGCACCAATGCGTTTCCGGAACCGGCTATTGATCCTCGTTGTCGCCCTGCTCGTGCCCTCGTTTATCGGGGCGGCGCTGGCGGTCGCCTATGTGTACCTCGAACAACAAAAGGACCAGGAGCGCAGCATCGCCGAGACCGGCCGCGCCTTTTCCCTGTTGATCGACAACGAGATGCGCCACCAGGAAGGCATCCTGCGCACCCTGGCCGCGTCGCCGGCGCTGGCGGCCGGCGAATTCGACGAGTTCTACCGCCATGCCCGGGGCGCCGCCGAGGCCGTGGATGCGGTGGCGGTGCTGTACGGCCTGGACGGCAAGCCGATCCTGAATACGCGCCGTCCGCTGGGCGTGGCGCTGACCGGGCGCGATCCCTCGAACCTGCCGGCGCTGATGGAGCGCTACGGCACGGCGCGCACCCTGGTGTCGGACGTGTTCTATGCACCCCCGGTGCAGCGCTACGACTTCATGATGCAGGTGCCGGTGCTGGTCGACGGCAAGCCGCGCTACTTCCTGACGCTCGGCCTGCATGTGGCCATCCTGCAGCAGCTGCTGGAGCGCCAGCAGTTTCCGAAGGCCTGGATCGCCACCGTGTTCGACCGCAACGGCCGCATTGCCGCCCGCTCCAGCGAGCCGAAGCACTACGTCGGCACCCTGCTGCGCGAACGCACGCGCCAGCTGGCGGCCACCACCGACCGCGACCTGGTCTTTCCCAGCCATACCCTGACCGGCATCCCGGTGCGGGCCCAGATCACGACGGTGCCGAATTCCGGCTGGAAGGTCTTGATCGCCATCCCGAGCGCCGAGATCCGGCGCGTGCCGAT